>JAEIGA010013556.1_pt1 | contig 12411 bp, 9 predicted proteins | sample 9270691 | NCBI WGS metagenome assembly JAEIGA01 (sample SAMN17057246, study PRJNA624740) | gut metagenome | biome: biome; isolation source: fecal sample | host: Bos grunniens | place: China: Xizang | collected 2019
ATTCTTTTCGAGCCAGGCAAGGGTCTCTGCCATCTGTTCCAGCTCTTTCTTCCGTGCGGGATCCGCACAGGCTTCTGCCTTCTCCCGGCACATTTCAGCATAGCGTTTCGTCAGCAGCATGGCCGCGTCGCAGGTGATCACAACGGACTGATAGAACAGCGCCTTGTTTACGTCCTCGCCCATGAGGCGGAACCGGTTTTCGTCCAGCCAGGCCTGCGCTTCGTCGCGGATCGCCTGGTAACCGGTCTCGATGATCTTTTTGTATCCGGCGATCAGGTGCCCGCAGGGCATGCTGATCAGGCGCAGCCCGTTTTCCAGCTTGTAGCTGCTGACTTCGAGTCTGGCCAGCTCTTCAAAGCAGTCGGGCTTCCAGCCTTCGGCCAGGCGGCCGACGCGCCGGTGCTCCCAATACGGGCGGATGCTCCTTAAGTATTCAAAATCCTCCTCGGAAACGATGTATTTGATCCCGTCTTCCGCCGGATTGCGGTACTCTCCGTCTTCCAGGGTCCAGCGTCCGCTTTCGATGTCGTCGATGACCCAGTCGGTCGTTCCCCATTCCGGATAGCAGGGACTGGAGAAGATCGTCGGGCCTTTATTGCCGACCAGGATCTCGTCGTCATCGACCAGCAGAGACATTTTTTCGCACAGGGCGTAAAACGCCTTCGGCCGGCGGATGATCGGAAGGGTGTCTTCCGTCGCCTGGTAGGCTTCCGTGATGATCCGGGCGCGCTCCGCGTCGTAACGAACGACACGGTCGCGGACCCGTTCGCGGATCCGGAAAATGCGTTCTGTTACAGGGCCGAATGTATACATCTTGATCCCTCCTGTCTGTCGTAAATCAGAATTGCTCGTTTCTGCGGATCAGATCGTCCTGCAGCTCCTTGTAGAGCTCTACGAAGTAAGCCGAGAAGCCGGCGATGCGGATGACCAGGTCTCTGTGGTCTTCCGGATGATCCTGCGCGTCCTTCAGTGTTTCCGTGCTTACTACATTATACTGCACATGCATGCCTTCCATGTCAAAGAATGTCTGGATCAGCTCGCGCAGTTTTTCGGTCCCGTGGTCGCCTTCGATGACCTTGGGATGGAATTTCATATTGATCAGCGTCCCGTTCCGGAATTTCCGCGTCGGCAGTTTGGCCGCCGAAGAGAGGATGGCCGAAGGACCGCATTTGTCCATGCCCTGCTTCGGGGAGATGCCGTCGGCGAGCGCTTCGTCCGCGAATCTTCCGTCCGGGGTCGCCCAGGTCATGTGACCCATCAGGATGTGGGCCGATACCGGATAGAGGCCGGCCTTGAAATATCCTCTGGGCGTCCATGAGGAGTTGACGACGTCCGCGTAGATGTTTCCGACCCAGGTCGCGAACTGATCCACGTAGTCTTCGTTGTTTCCGTAGTGGAGCTTCGTCGTGTTCAGGATCTCCTGGCGGAGCACTTCGTAGCCTTCCCAGTTCGCCATCAGGGCGTCGTACAGCTCTCTGGCCGTGCAGTGCTTTTCGTCATAGACCATGTATTTGATCGCCGCCAGGGAGTCGGCCACGTTCGCTACGCCGATACCGGATACGCCGGTCCCGTTGTATTTCGCGCCGCCCCAGGCTACGTCCCTGCCGGATTCCATGCAGCCGTCCATCGTCGCGGAAGCGAGCGGGATCGGATGCATCTCCTGCCAGGCCACTTCGTAGACGTTCGTCATCGTCACATGCCAGTGCAGGAAGTAGCGAAGCTGTTTTTCGACCGCCTCCAGGACCTCGTCAAAGGTCTCCATGTCGTAGAGATAGCCGGTCGGAAGCCCGCCCTGTTTTCCGGTCATCGGGTTGATGCCGTTGTTGATGCCGAGCACGACGTTGCCGGCCAGGTTGAAGTAGGACTCTTTGCCGGATCCGCCGCAGGCCGACCATTCCATGCCGGTGACAGCCGGTTCCACGCAGCCGATAATGCAGTAGTCCCTGGCATCTTCGAGCGAAACGCCGCGGTCCAGAAGTCCCGGAATGATGATATCGTCGTTTTCGAATACCGGGATACCGCCGACGATCGCAGACGTGCGCAGGCTGGCCTCCCAGAGGTCTTCCGGCGTTCCCTTATGAACGCGCAGGGATAAGGGCGGATCGCGGAGGACGAGCCTGGCCACGGACTGCAGCATCATGTAGGACACCTTGTTCGTGGCGTCGTTGCCTTCCCTGTCCTGTCCGCCGAGCGTCATATGCTGGTTGGAGCTGTAGCCGCCCATGTTGCGCGCGCTCTGGATGGACCAGAGGCGGCTGTAGTTATTGATCTTTAAGAAGAAGCAGTCCAGGATCTCCTGGGCGCGTTCCATCGTGATCGTGCCCTCCGCCAGCTCTTTTTCAAGATAGGGGGAAAGGTACTGGTCCACGCGGCCGAGGGTCATGGCGTGGTTGTTTCCGTCGATCGTAAGCAGGATATGATAGAGATACAGGGCCTGTACCGCGTCCAGGAAGTTTCTGGCGGGATTCTCGAGGATCCAGTTCAGAGAATCGGCCATCTCCAGAAGTTCGGCTTTCCGGGTCTCGTCGGTCTCCGTCTCCGCCAGTTCGAGGCATTTCGCCGCGTAGCGTTTCGGGAACAGCGAGCAGACGTCGCAGATGATCGTGATCGCCTTGTAAAACGCATAGGTCCTGGCGTCATCTCCCATGAAGCAGCCGTCCAGTGCTTCCATCTTTTCCTGCGCTTCTTTCTTGATCGCGGCAAAGCCCTTGGTGATCGCCTTGTTGTAGTTCGCGCAGAAATGACCGGTCGGATCGTTGGCCATGTTCTTTCCATGATAGAGCAGGATCCCGTTGCCGTAGGTCTTTTCCAGTCCGTCCGGAGCCATCGCGTGCACGCGGGCGGAGACGGAACGGTCTTTCCAGTAATCCTTGATGCTCATGATGTATTCCGCGTCTTCCGGGGTGATGCTGTGGCCTTCCAGATCCGGTCCGCGGGTCTGGAACACACCGGATTCCAGCTCTTCCCAGATCCAGTCCGCGCCGCACTCCAGCCACAGGACGCAGGAGCGGTCGACCGGGGCGACGTTGCCGACGATCACTTCGTCCGGAAGGACCAGGACCGTCATGTTCTCACAGATATGCTTCAGAGCCTTCGCTCTCTTTACGACCGGATGATCCGCCTCGTACATCTGATACGCCTCTGTCAGAAGGCGCGGTACCTCGGCGCACAGGGCCGGACGGTTTTCCCAGGTCTTTTCGCCGCGGAAGATCTCGCGAAGGCGCTTTACGCGGGGGGTAACCGAAGATAAGATAAACATTTTCTACTCCTTTTCTCTATAACGGATAATACGTTCGGTATTTTGTGTTCTTCAGTGGATCGTTACGTTCAGCCCGAGCTTTCTCAGCTGCGCGGCCCTCTTCTGGATCGACGCCTCGGACGGCGGTTCGATCTCGTCGGGCATTTCGGGCTTTCTGTGAAGCCTGTCGTACTTTACGTCCCCGAAGCGGTGGTACGGAAGGAGCTGTACGACCTTGACCGCCTCCCCCAGGGATACGATGAATTCGCCGAAGCGCTCGAAGTTCTCGTCATCGTCGTTAAAGGTGGGGATGACCGGCATCCGGATCTGGAAAGCCCCTCCGCACTCCGCGATCACCCGGGCGTTTTCCAGGATCTTTTCGTTCGGGACCTTCACCCATTCGTTGTGTTTTTCGCTGTTCATGTGCTTGATATCGTAGAGGAACAGATCCGTGTACGGGAGCACTTCCTTTATGTGTTCCGTCGGGGCAAAACCGGTCGTGTCCAGCGCGGTGTGGATTCCCTCTTCCTTCAGGGCTTTTAAGAGCTCCAGGGTAAAGGCGAACTGCGACATGGCTTCCCCGCCGGAGACCGTGACGCCGCCTTCTTCCGAATGACGGTAGAACGGAATGTCCTTGCGCACGCGCTCCATGACTTCCGCGACGGTATACTCCTTCCCGCTGACCTCCAGCGCCTTCGGGAAGCACCGTTTCGTGCATTCCAGGCACTCGGTGCACTTTTCCGTGTCGATCCGGATGTGCTGGATCATTTCTTTTTTCGCTTCGGAATATTCCTTCTCAGCCAGAAGCACGGCCCCCTCTTTGCAGGCGCTTAAGCAGGTCCCGCATTTTTCGGTGCCGACGCATCTCATGTCCATAAAGGACAGCTGTTTTTTAAAGGACTGGGATTCCGGGCTGTGGCACCAGGGGCACTTGAGCGGACAGCCTTTCAAGAAGACCGTCGTCCGGATCCCCGGTCCGTCCTGGACGGAAAAGCCCTGAATATCATAGATCAGTCCTGTGAGTTCCATATTTGCCATTTTTCTCTCCGATCGCGCCGCATAGACAGCCGTTGGGTTACTGCTTTTATTCTAATATAATACCACGGATCTTGTACACAAACACTCTCGCAGTCTGCTGTGCACAGTTTGTTAGTCCGCGTCGGAAAAAGTAGGCTTTGCGCGAAAAAAACGGCCGCCGCTCACTTTGCGGCAGCCGTTTTTTACGGAATCAGGCGGCGTTTTCTGCCCGGACCTTTTTCTCGTACTTCTCCAGCTCTTCATTGACGATCGGGATCTTCCATTCGTTGCCTTCGCCGTAGACCAGCGTGCTCGGAATGAAGTGCCAGGGACCTGCGCTCTCAAAGGACGTCCTTGCGATCGTGCGGACTTCTTCCTCGGAGGCAGAGAGCTGAACGATGCTTCTCGTATCACAGGCGCCGGCCATGACGATCTTGTCGCCGTATTCCCTCTTGACGGTGGGGATATCGTTGCAGGAAGCCATCAGCGGCTGCAGGATATCGACGCCGATCTCGCAGAGATCCGGGATGATCTCCTGAATGTGTCCGCAGGTGTGCTGCTCGAAGTACATGCCGAGATCGTGGCAGGCGTTGACGCACTTGATGAGTTCCGGCTTGATGAACTCCCTCCAGGTCTCCGGGCTGAAAAACATATTCAGGTTTCCGCCCCAGTCGTCGTGCGGAACGAAGATGTCGCAGTCGTAATACTTCTTGACCAGCTCCATCTTGCGGATGTAATAGTCGGTCAGCTGCGCGAGCACTTCGTGAGTCGCTTCCGGCTCCTCCACGAAGGCGACCAGCGTGTTTTCGAATCCCATAACGGAATGCAGGCGCTCGAAGTGGAAATAGGGCACGTCCAGACGAAGCATCATTTTATCATGGTCGAACTGGGAAAGGATCTTCTTTCCTTCCTCTTCCATCGGAAGGTCTTCCGGATCCGGGAACGGGATCTGGTCCCAGTCGAGGATGTCGTCGATGGGCGCTTTGCTCGGGGTAAATCCGTCGATCGCGTTTACAAAGCCTACGCCGAAGGGATCTACGCCGCTGCCGCCTACCGGCACGTTCTGCGGGTACTCCGCCATCATCATGACCTGATAATAATCCACGTTCTGTCTGGGAAGACGGTCGATCTTTTCGCCGCGGACGACCGCGTGCATCAGATCTCTTCCGTTTTCATAATGTTTCAGTTCCATCTGTTTATTTCCTCCTGTTTCACAGAGATAAAACAACTCCCATGATGCTTCATTCTATAAAGCGGGACCGGTTTTGTACACAAACGATCCGGCAGTCTGAAATGCGTATCTGTTATGGCGTTTCGTTTTACTCCTGGATCTCCTGTATCAGGTCCACAAAGTCCTTTACGTTCGGATTGGACGTATCCGTCCGCCAGGCCACCGCTTCGGCCCGGTATCCGATCTCCGGGACCTCCAGGAATTTCAGATACGGGGCGTCCCTCAGGGAATGCCACTTGTTCAGCACCGATACTCCGGCGCCGGTCTCCAGCAGCATGCACAGGGTTCCGAACGTCGGCGCCGTATAGTAGTCCGCCGGGGCAAAGCCCTCGGTGTCCAGCACGGAATGCAGCATCTTTGCCATCGCGTCCGAATCGTTTTCGTCCAGCATCAGGAACGTCTCGTCCTTAAAATCAAAGATCGACGGATCCGGCTTGTTCGCCTTCGGGTGGTCTTTCGGAACGACGAGGCAGAGGCGGTCGATCCGGGACCTTTTATAGGAAATGTTCGGAGTGTCCCTGACGTCCCGTTCCGGCAGGACCGCGATGTCGATCTTCCGGTTCTTCAGCGCCTCAAACAGCTGATTGGAAGGGTAATACTCCATATGGATCACGGTGTCCGGGCGGTTGCTCCAGAACCAGGAGAGGACATGCTCATAGCACTTCCCGACCAGCTGTCCCTGGATCCCACCGATCGTGAGGGACTGACGGCGGCTGATATCGTACTCTTCGATCGCGTCCGTCAGATTCGCGAACTCCTCCATGATCCGCTCAAAATGTTCCTCACAGATCCTCCCGGCTTCCGTCAGCCGGATCGAATTCTTCCCGCGTTCAAAGAGAGTCACGCCCAGTTCCGTCTCCAGAGACGAGACCTGCCTGGACAAGCCCGGCTGCGACAGATAAAGTTTCTCTGCCGCCTTTGTGAAACTCATGTACTTCGCCGCGGTCAGAAAGCAGCGGATCTGTGAGATATTCATCGTATTCTCCGTTTACTGAACTTTTGCCTGCGATCAGCCGAATACCAGTCCCGGAATAAAGTCAACGATCTGCGGGAAGATGATGATCAGCGCAATCGCGACGAACAGGGCGACAATGTAGTAGCCGACTCCCGCGAACATGTTGGAGATCGTCGCCTCCTTATCCCAGCCGATGCAGCCCTTAACCATGAAGATACCGCCGCCGACCGGGGGCGTGATGTTGCCGATCGCTACAAGGAAGACGATCAGAACGCCGAACCAGAGAGAGCTGTAGCCCATGGTCTTGACAACGATCGGATGGAAGATCGGGATCGTCAGCAGCATCATGGAGATCATGTCGGTAAACATGCCCATGATAAAGTAGATCAGGATGATGATCAGAAGGATGACCAGCTCCGGGAATCCGGCTTCCAGCCTTTTGGCTACCATGTTTCCGATCTTGACCGGGATCGTGGAAACGGCAAGGAAACGGCTGAAGACCGTCGCGCAGGCCATGATCATGAAGACCATTGCCTGAAGGCGTACGGACGCGCTCAGGGAATCGATGAAGCGTCGCCAGTTGATCTTTCTCTCGATTGCCATAACTACCAGCGTCGCGAAGGCGCCGACAGCGCCGGCTTCGGTCGGGGTGAAGAATCCCGCGAACATTCCGCCCATGGATACGATGAAGATGATGGCGATCTCAATAACGCCGCCGCCCCTTAAGGCTTTCCATCTTTCCTTCCACTCGGACTTCGGAGAAGGCGGAGCCAGTTCCGGCTTCCTCTTCGCCATGACCCAGATCAGCGCGCCGAAGCAGATCGTCAGAACGATTCCGGGTGCGATACCGGCCATGAACAGGGCGCCGACAGAGGTGTCGCTGGCAAGACCGTATAAGATAAACGTCGTGCTGGGCGGGATCAGGGCCGCAAGGTTTGCTCCCGAAGCGATCGCCGGACCCGCAAGCGTCGGGGAATATCCGTTCTTTCTCATTTCCGGATAGGCTACCGCGCACATCGTTCCGATCGTAGCCGGAGCGGATCCGCAGATCGCGCCGAAGCCCGCGCAGGCCACTTCCGTCGCGATGGCAAGGCCGCCGCGCCAGTGACCGATGAACCGGTCAATGACATTGAACAGGCTCGAGCCCAGTCCCGTGTAGCAGGCGATAAAGCCCATCAGTCCGAACAGCGGCGCGACCGTGATCGCGTAGGACGAGAACTGCGTGGTGATCTCGCCGACCATCATCTGAGCCGCAGCGGACGGGTTCTTCATAACGACCAGGCCGATAACGCCTACGAACAGCATGCTGAACGGGATCGGCAGGCCCAAAAACATCAATACAAGGAAAGCAACTAATCCTATAATACCTATTGTTACCGGTGTCATATTCCTGCCCTCCTCAGTCTTCTTTTCTCAATTTCGGCGTCGGCGGGGTTGCGATCGTGTAGTTCTTCTCCTTGACCCTCAGGAAGTAAAGGACCATTTTAGTGATCAGCGCCACAGCCAGAAGGACAAAGCCTACCGCAAGCACCGCGCAGACGACGTACATCGGTATATGTAGTTCGGTACTGATCGAACCGTCCGAAAACTTCGTCACCGACTGGCGGATCATCAATGCGCCGACGATGATAAATCCGATCGTTCCGACAATATTCACAATCAAATTCAAGAAGGTTCCGAATTTCACCCCTGTTTTTTCCAGGATCAGAGTCATTCGGACATTTCCGTCGAGCCACTCCGTCTGAGCAAGTCCGAAAGCGGCTGCGGCCAGCGACCCGTAACATACAAGTTCTGTCGCGCCATAGATCGGTGTATTAAAAAACCGTCGTCCGATAACGTTTATGACAACGATGAGCATAATAAACACCAGAAATGCATCGGAAATATATGTTGTGAATGAAAATATTTTTCCTATAATTCCTTCATATTTTTTCATTCGTCCAGACCGTTCCTCTCTGATTTCGATCCGGCGGGCCGGTTCCCGCCCGATCTGTACTTCAAAATAAAATGGAACTGCTGCTGCCATGCCGAAACATGGCAGCAACGTTATTGTTTTTTCTTAAACGAAGATCACGAATGACCGGCCGTTCATTAATACCACTTGGAGTAGTTCTCCGGTACCGGCGGATACATTTCGTTGTACTTGTCAAGAAGCTCAAGATAGTAGTCAACCAGATAGTCACCGTCAAATCCCTGCTCGTTCAGGACCTTCTTGTAATCATCGGTCAGGCCGTCAAGGGCATCCGCGAAGGGCTTCAGGGTCTCTTCATCCAGCCATTTTACGCCTTCGATGGCGGCAATGTCATGGAGATACTTCTGGGACAGTTCGTCGTTTTCAAGCTCTTCCAGATATCTGGAATAGAAGTTGGTGTAGGTCTCGTCAGCGGCTGCGTCGAACGCTGCTCTCTGAGATTCCGGCATGGAGTTGTAGGTGTCGCGGTTCATCATAAGGATGCAGGAATATCCGATGTACGGAAGGATGGTGCAGTAGTCAGCAACTTCCTGGAACATGGAGTTTCCGAACGCGCCTACGGAAGAGATACATCCGTCAAGAAGGCCGTTTCTCATTGCTTCGTAAACTTCACTGAGGGCCATGGATACCGGAACAGCGCCCCATCTGGTGATCGCGTCTGCGGAATAACCGGTAGCACGGATCTGAAGGCCTTTCAGGTCGTCAATGGAGTTGATCGGCTTGGTGGAGCAGATCGCCATCGGAACCTGCTCAAGCGGGAACAGCGGGATGACCTTTTCGAATTCTGCGGGCTGTACGGTGTCAAGGTACTCTTTCAGGGCTGCGCAGCCTGCGCGGGTACTTGCATAGTACGGTCCGGCGATCTCTGCAACCTGCTCAACCGGGAACTTACCGGTTACAACAGACATCATGCAGAAGCCGAGGTCGGCAACACCGTTCTCAACACCTTCACAGATATCGGCTACGCCCAGAAGCGTTCCGTTCGGATAGGTCTCGATGGTGATGTAGCCTTCGCCCATGTACTTGTCCAGATTCTCCTGGAACAGAGCGATACCGTCTGCGCTGGGAGCATCTGCCGCAAGGAAGGTCGCATAGGTAAGGTTCAGGGTCAGCCAGTCGGATTTGTCGACTTCGTCGCCTGCCGGAGCTGCTTCTGCGGAAGACGCAGCGGATGCTTCTTCAGCCGGAGCTGCCGCTTCGGATTTCTCTTCAGCCGGAGCTGCCGCTTCGGATTTCTCTGCTGCGGGAGCTGCTGCTTCGGATTTCTCTGCTGCGGGAGCAGGAGCTGCGCTGCCTGAGGATCCGCAGGCAGCCAGTGAAAGCACCATAGCTGCGGCTAAAAGGATAGCTGTGAGTTTCTTCATTTGTTTTCCTCCTTCAAACTATTTGTTTTCTTGGTGATTTCTATATATCCCTCATCGGCATTCACCAGAACCGTATCGCCGGTCTCGATCACTTCCATCGGGTCGCGTTCGAAATCCGTCATGGACGGCACGTGTGCCACGAGGGTACATAACACATTCAGGGGGCTGGATTCCGTGTGGATGAATGCGGCCGGTTTTTTTCCTCTGCCGTATTTCAGGAATCCGCCGGAGCCTCTCTGGCTCGGAAATACAAGTACTTTATCGGTATACGGGATACCGAAAAGGGGATGGTTCCGTTCTGTCGTGATTCCATGCTCCGGGTCTACGTTGGTAAAACCCTGAAGAGGCATCGTCGAGACCAGCGCCTCGGCTTCCACGCGGCCCGGGTATTCCGCCCTTCCGCGGATCCGGATCTTCTCTTCCATCGGTCTTACCTCCATTCCCCGCGCCATTTTCCGGTCAGCGCGGCGTCGATACATTCATCGGTCGTTCCGTAGCATACCTGCAGCTTCGCGTCCGCGTCCGGATAGCATCCGGTGATGTAGTTGGCCTGTTTCGCGGTGTCCACGGCGATGCACTCGACGCCCTTCGGAACGGCTCCCATTGCCGCCAGGCAGGCGCCGGACATCAGGGTGATCCCCGCGTCGGCCAGGATGCGCACATAGCCCATGTCCCTGCAGACATTGTACAGCCAGGGAGCGGTCATGACCCAGGTCGGGATCATTACCTTCTTGCCCTCGACCTTGCAGGTCAGCTTCTGAATATCCACAATGTTCAGATGCGGGCATCCGAGGTATACCATGTCGACCTTGTCGGTCTCGTGATAGTTCAGGTATTCATAAGCCTCGCGGAGTTCGGCCTCGCCGACCAGGACTTCCTTCTCCGGCTTTTTGAATCCGAGCGCGTATTCCAGGGTGGGCGCTTCCGGCGTACTGCCGGGGATGTGGTACATTTCCACGCCGCCGCCCGTATGGATGGCGGAATTCAGCTTCTGGTACTGCGTCGTGGTCGGCTTTGCGGTACCGGTCAGGACCGGGACCTTGCAGCCGGCGGCTACACCCGCGGCGTATCCGAAAACGTCCCATTCGATATCGGTGTGGATCAGACGGTCTGTCCGGATCAGGACCGTACCGTAACGGTTTTCCGTGATGTGCATTCCGTAATACGGGGCTTTCCCGAGGAAGCAGGTCGCGAAAGATCCGTCGAAGTTCGTTCTCGCGCCGAGCACCGCGTTGCAGTACGGGATCTGGGAACTTTCGAACCAGGAGCAGTGCTGGCCGATCGAAGGCCAGTAGGTCATGGTCAGGTAGTTCGCGCAGGAATGCGTCGTCATCAGGCCCAGCTTGCGGAGAAGATCGTACTCTTCTTCATGCATGGCCTTCTTGTGGAACTCCGGATCGTCGTGACGGAACTGCTCGTTGCGGTAGGAATAGACGCAGCAGCTTTCCCATCCGTCGATCGGCGGCTGTTCCGGGAACGGCGATTTGTTGGCGAAGGAAGGGATCTTGAAATGCTCTCCGTTTGCCACGAGCTCTTTGAGATCGTCGATCGTCAGCTCATAGTAGGGGGAGAAGGACAGGCCGGGAGTATGGAAATCGCCCGTTCCGTCCAGGTCGACGAGGCGCTCCGCGCCCGCGATCTGAGCCATTTCGACCAGGTATTCCATGCAGATCCGTTTCGCGTTTCCTTCCGCGCCGTCCAGCATTCGTTTTTCTTCATCGGTCAGTTTTACATCGATCATGATCGTAATTCCTATACTTTTTTATAATTCCTTTTTATCAGGGTCTGTTTGCGAGGTCTTCCGGTATGGGGCAGCCGATGTAGACGACGTCCTTTAACGCTCCGTGGCAGGAATCGTCCAGTGCCTCTACGATCTGGTCCAGGGTGAACCGGTTGGTCAGAAGGCTGTCGATATCGATCTGGCCGGTACGGTACATCTCCATGTATTTCGGAATGTCTCTTCTCAGGTTTACGCCGCCCATAACGCAGCCGGTCAGTTTCTTTCCTCTTAAGAAGTTCATGTAAGTGATGTCGCTGCAGACCTCATCTCTCGGATGGCCGTGGCCGACGACGACGATCTGTCCCCAGGGGGCGGTAAGGTCGATCATCTGCTTTTTCAGTCCCTTGCCGGCAACTGCGACCAGGGAATGGTCCACGCCGAGGTCCGTGATCTTGCGGACTTCTTCGATCACGTCGCATTCTTTCGGGTTCAGCACGTGGGTCGCGCCGAATCTCTTCGCGGCTTCGAGCTTTTCGGGCATCGTGTCGATACCGATGATCGGGCAGGCACCGGAATGTCTGGCTCCCATGATCGCGGAAAGGCCGACTCCGCCGCAGCCGCAGACTGCGAAGGATTCACCGGGCTTGATCTGGCAGCGGTTCAGGACCGCGCCGAAACCGGACATGAATCCGCAGGCAAGCGCCGAACCGATCTCGAACGGGATATCGTCGTCCAGCTTGCAGAGCATGGATTCGTGCGCGTTGCAGTACTCCGCGAATCCGCTGGTGCCGGAGCAGGTCTGGATGATCGCCTCTCCGTTCAGCCTGGTGTGACAGCCGGGGATACGGAAAAGTTCACTGGTGGAGGGGTGCGCCTTGCACTCCCATGTATGTCCTTTCAGGCAGGGCAGGCAC
>JAEIGA010013557.1_pt1 | contig 12410 bp, 8 predicted proteins | sample 9270691 | NCBI WGS metagenome assembly JAEIGA01 (sample SAMN17057246, study PRJNA624740) | gut metagenome | biome: biome; isolation source: fecal sample | host: Bos grunniens | place: China: Xizang | collected 2019
ACAGGCTTCCCACCATGTCCGAAGAAGAGCAGCTTCGCCTGCTGGCTTCCGACGGGATGCTGGTCAAGCGGCCGATCCTCGTCCAAGGGGATAAGATCCTCACCGGCTTTAAGGAAGCGGAGTGGGAAAAATTGCTGTAATTTTCAAAGGTGCGTTGCTTTTGCTGCGCACCTTTTTTCTGCGGACAAATCATGCCCCCGAAGCCTGCGCTTCGGGGGCATTGTTGGGTTATGGCGCCAATGAGGAAAGATGCTTACTTATTTGGTGAAATAAGCATTTGCGTAGTAGCCGTACATAGCGGTGGCAGCGGCCAGTTCCTGCATATCCTTACCGGGCTTGGCGTTGTTCAGGCAGTATTTACTCAGGGAGTATGCGATGACGCCGGTGCAGTAGGTGTTGCCCTGTGCATCGGTGTAAACGCCTGCCACGTAGTAGGTTTTGTCCAGATTCTTGGCTGCGATACCGCTGACCTGACCCCAGTAGGAACCACCGTTGTTGACCATGGGATTGCTGCCGGAGGCGTTGTCCACGGTCAGCACATCGGCGGCTGCGTAGTCATCGGGATTCCAGAAATACAGGGTCACGTCGCCTGCAACGCTTACGTTGGGCGTAAAGTAGTAGTTGATGGAGAATGCGCCTTCAAAGGAAACAGAGGCGCTGCGGGCGCTGAAGCCGGTGGCGGTCTTGGTGAAGTTGACGGTCTTGGAAGCGTCGGCGGCCACGGAACCCTTGAACAGGGTGGCATCGTAGGGAATCACCAGAGCCTGCTGCTCAGCGGTCAGAGCGGCGTTCATCAGGCTGTCGGTTCGGTAGTTGAAGTAATTCTGAGCAGCTGCGCCGTAGTTCAGCATGGCCACGCACAGAGCCTTCTGGGCAGCGGAGGTAGATGCCTTGCTCAGCATATTGGAGGCGTACTTCAGGGGGCTGTACTGGTACAGTTTGGAGTATGCGTAGGTGCCGTCCGTCAGTTTGGCGTAGGCGCAGTAGTAACGGCTGTCGCCCATGTACTTGGCCGCGATGCCTTTGGTGGTGCTCAGGTAGATGCCGTTGTTGGAAATGGCGTCAGGGTAAACATCGTCGGCGGCTGCGTAATTGGCAGTACCGGGATCGGAGTAGAATACCAGCATGCCGGTTTCAACCACATCGACGGTGTTAGCGGCGGTGAAGTAGAAGTTCACCAGAATCTCGGATTCGAAACTCAGGGAGAAGCTGGAGCCGGCCAGAGTGGGAATCACCGATGCCTGACCACCTTCAACGGTTACCTTTCCGGAGGAGAGGTTTGCGTTGCAGGTGAAGTATCTGCCGGTGCTGTCTACGTAGAAGAAATCGCTGATTTCCAGCGACACTTCATAAGTGCCGGGAGCGGCATTGGCATTGATGGTAAATGTCAGCTCAAGCAGCGTGCCGTTGCCGGAGATGTTGTCGGAGGTTGCCCAGTTCATGATGTTCTTGGATACGTTGATACTCAGGCCGCTGGGGTCAGCTGCATCCAGAACCTCGCCCTGAGTGATCCCGGTCAGGGTCAGCGCGGAGGTGTCATAGGAAGCAAGGAAGGTAAAGCCGGCGAAGCCGGTGTTGTTGCTGACGGATGCGGTAACGGTCACGGTATCTCCGGGGTTGCCGGATACATCGGAAAGAGAAATCAGAATGGGATCAACCACGGCTGCCGCATTGGGCAGCATGCCGGGGATCATTTGCACCAGCAGTACCAGCGCAAGAACCCAGCAAAATGCTTTTTTGATTGAAAACATAGGATTATATCCCCTTTTTTAGATTGTACGGCCTCCATGTTTCCGACGCTCCGAAGATCGCCGGAAACCGGAGAATGCCTTATGCCATGGGATCAATAAGCGGGAACGGTGATGCTGCCGGACCAGCTTCCGCTCTTACCGGTTCCATCCCACCAGCTGCCGTTGGCAGAAACGGTAGCCTGATTGGTGGTGTTCAGGGACACGGTGATCCAGCCGGAACCTATGGTGACGGAACGTGCGCTGGACGCACCCTGCTTCCATGTACTTGCGGTACAGATGGTCAGATTTCCGGTGCCGGTGCCGCCGATGGTGGCGTTGCAGTACTGGGCATAGCCGTAGTAGTAATCCTTCACGATGGTGTTGGTCCACAGCAGACGGACTTCCACGGTGTTTTTGGTACGGTTGCGGTACTCCAGACTGCCGGAGTAGGTGATTCGGGGTGCTCCGTTATAGGTCCACCAAGCACCGCTGGTCACGTTCTTAGAGGTGGGAAGCGGAGTAGGCTTGTAGGTGAAGGTGATGGTCTTGGCGGAGGTGGAGTCCCAAGGAATGGTCTGGGAAGCGGGGGTGTCGTATCCGGCAATGGCCTTGGGTGTAATGGTATTGGTGGTGGCGAACTTAAAGGTAGCGGTAGAACTACCCAGATCGGTGCCGTTGCTGGACACGTACTTGATGGTGTAGGTGTAGCTGTTGGCGGTGGCGGTGGCGTAGATGGTGTCGGAGGTGACATTGCCGGTGACCGTCACGGTGGTGCTTCCCTTGGTGCTCAGGGAGTAGCCGGTGGTGGCGGTGTAGGTAATGGCCAGCTCGTCGCCGTAGTAAACCGTAGCGCCGCTGGTCAGCGTGTCGATGGAACCGTTGCCGTTGGGAGATGCGGTACGCTTGACAGAGATGGTGTAGCCGGTGCCGGTGCTCCACTTGACGGTGTAGGGGATCACGGTCCACTTGGCGGTCACGGTGATGTCGTCAGCGGTGGCCATGGTGGTGTCCTTGGTGATCTGAGTGCCGTCGGAGGTGAACCAGCCGCCGAAGGTGAAGCCGGCTCTGGTGGGCGTGGGCAGCTCGCCGAAGGCGGTGTCGCAGAGGATCAGGCGGGAAGCTTCCTCCACAGTACCGCCGTTGGCATCGAAGTACAGGTTGAAGGAGTGGGCCGTCCATTTGGCGTAGAGGGTCAGATCCTGTGCGGGCATGGCCATATCGCCGTCGCCATCCTTCCAGAACAGCTGGGTCAGGGCCTCGTCGGTGTACCAGCCGTCGAAGATGTAGCCGGTACGTGCCACGGTGATGCCCTCGAACAGGTTGGATTCCTCTGCCTTCTTCTGGCTGCTGATGACCAGACCGTTGGAATCGGTGACGGTGCCGCCGTTGGGTACGTAGGTCACGGTGTAGCTGCGTTCCACAACGATGAAGGAAGTGGTGATGGTGTCGTCAACGATGATGTTGCCGTCCACCTTATGCAGCAGCTCTACGGTGATGGTGATGGTGGCGTTCAGAGGTGTGTTGTCCAGCACCTTGAAGTGGTGGCCCTCCTGAACCTCAAGGAAGTTGGGGGAGGGAGTGGTCTCGCCGTTTTCGAGAACAGCGCTGTAGCTGTAGGTGATGCCGTCCACAGCGTCGACAACGGGCTTGACGGGAACAGAGAAGTCGGGATGCTCGGCAGTCTGCAGTTCGATGTGGTAGTTGAACTCATCGTTACGCTGGAGGGTATTGCCGAAGCCGGTGGTGTCAACCAGATAATACTGGCTTCTGGTATCGGCGGAGGCACGCAGGATGCTCACGTCGATGCTGAAGTCGCGGGTGACGGCTTCCTGATCGTCGTAGGGAGTGATGGAAGCGGTCAGGGTCAGCACTTCGTCGTCAATGTTTTCGTAGCTCTTGACGGCAATCTGGTTGTTAACGATCTCGTAGTTGTCCGTGTTGCTGACAGTCCAGGTGATCTTGTAGTCGTTGATCACGGAGGGCAGAACAGGATTGTTCTTGCTGATGATGCCGTCGGCGGCCACGGTGATGGCGCAGGAGAAGTCATCCAGCAGGTTCAAAATTGCGGTGCCTTCAGTCTGTGCAACAGGTGCGTAGAGGGTGTTGTAATCGTACAGGTAGCCGGTAACATTCTTGCCGTGCAGACGCTGCAGGGTGTGCAGATTGTTCTTGTAGAATGCCATTCTGGAGGGAACATCCACAGTCCACAGGGTCTTCAGGTTGGGCAGCTTCTCCACAGGTGCCAGATCCAGCTCCAGACCGGACAGATCCAGTTCCCGCAGAGCGGTGTAACGGGTGATGGGGAAGGTTTCGTCAAATTCGTTGGTGCCGATCAGATCGGGCAGATCCGTGTTGGCCAGATTCAGGTAGCTCAGCTTCTCCATGAGAGGCAGATAGCCGATGCTCAGGGTGGAAATGCCCTTCAGGGACAGTTCCTCCATGGCCAGATCGATGTCGGATACGCCCACGTGGTACCAGCTTGCGAAGGTAGCATCGGGATTAGCGGAATCCAGATACAGGTACCGGAGGGTAACCAGACTGTCATCAGAGAGCTGAGCACCCAGATCCACGTTGGCCACGGTATTGCCTACCAGATCCACGTAGACCAGAGAGTACTTGCTGCGCATCCAGCTCAGATCGCGGATACCGCAGTTCTCCATGGAAACGTAGCCAAGCTGTGCCATGGACTTGACGAGGGTGGTGATATCCACAGCATCGCAGGTGTTGTCGGCGTAGAAGATGATCAGGTTGGACAGCTCCTTCAGCGCCAGCAGCTCGTCTTCAGCGCCGTGGAAGTCGTTGTTGCTGATGTCCAGCACCTTCAGCGTAGCGTAGCGGGCAGCGATGGATTCGATGTTGGAGGTGGTGCCGTCGGAGGCAAGGGCGGTCAGACCGCAGTTTGCCACATCCAGCCGAACCAGGTTGGGCATATTCGCCAGGAAGTTCAGGTCATACAGGGGCTTGTCGGACAGGGTCAGAACCTGCAGCTTACGCAGGCCGCTCAGGTGGCCGGTCAGCAGGGTACTGGCGTCTGCTTCGCCGACAGCGTTGCCGGAGAGCATCAGCACTCTCAGGTTGGTCATGCCCTCAATGAAGTTGAAGGAGGTCAGGCTGTTGTTCTCCGCATAGATCTCCTGCAGGGAATCCTTGCTGCTCTTCAGAACGTTCAGGTCGTTGAGCAGGGGGTTGTTGCTCACATTGATGGACTGCAGATTGGTCAGGGAGGTCAGGGCGCTGATGGAGTTGATGCTGTTGTCGTTCAGGTACAGAACATTCAGCTTGGTCATGGTATTCAGGTACTCCACACCGCTGCTGATGTTGTTGTCGTTCAGGTACAGGGCCTTCATGTGGGTCAGCTTTCTCAGTGCCGTGACATCGGTGATCTGGTTGTGCTGCAGACGCAGCTCCACCAGATTGGTCAGGGTGGCAAGAGGCTGTACGCTGTCGATTCTGTTGCTTGCTAGGGACAGGTAGTTCAGGTAGGGGAAGTTCTGCAGCTGGCTCAGATCCTCGGTGGTCAGGCCGTTGCTGGACAGCGCCAACATGCTCAGGGCAGGGGCGTTGACAAGGCGGGAGATGTCGGTGATCCGGTTGTTGTTCAGATACACCTCACGGAGCTGACCGTAGGTGGTGTTGGCTGCCAGAACGGAATCCAGATTGGTGAAGTTGTTATCGGACAGATCCAACAGCTTCAGGTTGATGGCGTTGTCCAGAACAGCGGTAGCGCCGATGCTCAGGCTATCCAGACCGCAGCCTCTGGCGATCAGGGCCTCCAGCTTGGAGAGGGTGGCGATCTGGTTCATGTTTTCGGTGATCTTCAGACCGGAGATGTCCAGCGCACGCAGGTTGGTGCAGTAGCTAAGGCCCATCAGGTTGGTGATCTGGGGATAGGCGGTCAGATCCAGGCTGACGAACTCCTGCGCACGCAGGGCAGCGGTGGTCAGAACGCCGCCGTCGTAGCCGTTTGCCTTTTCCAGAGCATCCAGCAGGGCGTCATACAGGTAGGGATCGATGTCATTGGTGGTCAGCACGGTGCTGTCGGTGATGACGCTGGCGGTGTAGTTCAGGGTGAACTCCTGCTGAACGGTCTCGCCAATTTCGTTCTTGGTACCGTAGCTGACGGTGACCTTCAGGGGCAGCAGGGTGCCGTTGACCACGGACTGGTTGATGTCCACCGTGTTATTGGCGATGGTGCCGATTTCCACGTTTCCGGACTCCCACACGATTTGGGTGCCGTACTTGGTGTCCTCATCCCACAGTTCATAGCCTTCGCTGAGCTTGGTGGGGACATTCTGGGCGATCTGCTCGATGATGTAGCTCTTGATCTCGCTCTGCTCGATGGCGGAGACCCAAATGTCGTCCACATAGACCTTGCCGTCATCCTCAAGGGGCATGCCGTTGAAGGAAATGGTGGCGATCAGGTCGATATTCTGCGGATTGGTAGTACGGGAAATCTCGCTGATGGGGAACTCGGAGATGGAGCCGTCCTCGTTGGTGATCTGGCAGATCCAATCCAGACGGACTTCAAAGTTGTTGGTATTGCCCTGGAAGTGCTCGTCGCTGACGCAGCGGGGCAGGTCCACGTTGTAGTTGATGAGGTATTCGCCGTCATCATTTTTCAGGAACTTGTAGACCCACTGTGCGATTTCTTCCTTGGAGGGAGTGGCGTAGATGCCGCCGACCTGATAGACGAAGTCGATGGTGTCCTGTGCTTCGATGACATTGTCGGCATCATAGGAGGTGATCACAGCAGTCAGAACGACCTCGGTGGCGTAGGGAGGCTTGTTGAACTCGCCGGTGGTGCCGTTGAGGATGTAGGAGTTGGAGGACTGCCAGATGATCTCGGCGTGATAGCCGGCCTGGTAATTCATGGTGCTGTCCAGCAGCATGGTGCCGGTCAGTCCGGTGGGCAGGTCGCCGCTGTAATACTTGGCGGTCAGCTGCTGCTTGTAGTAAGCGATGGCATCGGACTGATATTCGCCATAGACGGCGTACAGCTTCAGATCAGCGGTGATGTCGCTCAGATCGGGGACCACATAGCTGTCAGGAGAAGCGGACCAACGGCCACCCTCATAGTTTTCCAGGGTGGGAACCGTGGGCAGACGGGTCAGATCACCGCCGTAGACCACGGACTTGATGGCAAACTGGCTGCCGTCGGCGTTGTAGAAGTAGATGTTCAGGCGGTCGCCATAGACATCGTCCATATAGTATGCGCAGCGGCGCATGATACGGGCAACGTCACGCATGTTGACGGTGCCGTCCTTTTCCGCGTCTGCAATACGCAGGTGGAAATCGGTCAGCACGGGGGAGGTGGCCAGATAGGTCAGGTGACGCTTCAGAATGGATACGTCACGGGTGTTGACCTTCTTGTCCAGGTTTACGTCACCCATTTCGTACAGCACCAGCGAGGGGATGCTGGCGGTGACGGTAACATCTTCGTAAGCACCGGTCAGGTCATCGACCCGGGAAGCGGTGTTGTCGAAGTTCTGGTTGACGGTGAGGAAATCGTAAGAGCCGATACCGGCAAAGGCGTCCACATGGAAGGTCAGATCCACCAGCTTGGTGTCCTTGACCGTGTTGCTGCCGGCGCCGAAAGCCACGATGATGGTGCCTTCGGTGGTGGTGTTGACGGTGGTGCTGGCGTTGGCGGTGGTAGCGCTGACCAGAGTGATCAGTTCGGGATCGTAGTTCAGGCACACCGTCAGGTCGCAGATGTTGGCACCGTTGGGGATGTACAGGGTGGTGGTAAAGTTCTCATCCTGCCGGGTCTGGATATCGGTGGCGGCGAGGATTGCGCTGTCTGCCGCGTGGGCAGGGGTTGCGGCACACAGGCTGATACAGATCAGCGCTGCGATCAACAGGCTCAGAAGCTTGGTATGGAATTTCATATTCATCGCTCCTTTCCGTTAATCAGGGAACATCTTGTCGTTGATGCCGTCCCGGTTGTAGGCTTCAACCAGCGCGGCCTTGTTCATGAAACCGTCCCAGAAATCGGTATCGACCACAGGTTCGCTGGTGGCCCAGTGCTCAAAATGGATGACGCCATTGACGTTCCATGCTCTGCAGGAACCCTTGATGGTGGTCAGCAGCACAAAGCCGGTGTCGATGGTGACCCACTTGCCGCCGATCTTGTACTGCAGCTTTGCCATCATGGGCATCTTCACTTCGTAATAAGCGATGGTCCATGCGTAGGGAACACCGCTGTCGGTGAAGTACAGCGCCTCGAAGGTACGGGCGATGCTAGTGGACTCGGTGTTGGACCAACCCTTGGAGGTGGAGTTGGAGGAACCGGTGCTGGTGGTGATGCGGTCGGAAACGGTGGACCAGCCCAGAGTGGCGGATTCGCTGTACTCGTCATCAATGCCGGTCTCGGTGCCGCCTCCGGTGGTGGTTGTGGTTCCCACGTTTGCGCTGATGTTGGTGGACACACCGGTGGAAACGCCGGTGGTAACGCCAACGGAAGTCTCAGCGGACTGGGTGGAACCGATGGAAGCGCCGGCGCCTTCTATGCCCACCTCCAGCGTTTCTTCAACGGAAACGCCTGCGGTGGTCACGGCATTGGTCTCCAGAGAAGTTTCCAGAGAGGTTTCCACGGAGGTGGAAGCGGAAACTTCGGCGCTGATGGAGTAATCTTCATGGGTGGACTTGGAAACGGTCTTACCCACGGAGGAGGAAATCTCACCGGTCACGTCGGGGCCCTGTGCCACCTCGGTGCTGCTGGAGCTTTCGGTGCTGTAAGATGTTTCAGAGGAAAGGGTCTTGCTGAACTCGTGGCTGATGGACACGCTGTTGGCGGTGCTCCAGCCGATGGATTCGTCATAGGTGATGTCCATGATCATGGAGCTGGCGTAGTCCAGCGGATCGTAAAATACGATACGCTCTCTTTCGTCCAGCTTGTAGCTGGCAACTGCCTTGTCGGAATAGGTGATGTATTCATACCATTCCTTGGTGAAGAACTCGGCCTTTGAGGAAACGGAAATCTCCTCGGGGTCTTGTCCAAGGTCAGTCAGAACGTTGGTATCCAGCTTGTCATAGGTGGATGCCAACGGGGTGGTGTCATTACTGTCGGTGGCCTGAACCGTAAGACCAATGATGGAAACGGACATGACGACAGCCAGCAGCAACGAGCAGATGCGGATTGTGTTGGTTTTCATTGAATAACCTCCTTAGCTTAAAATATAGATATCGCCGTGAACGGCGGTACTACCGGTACCGGTTTCTAAGCCGCTGACCACCATGAGGGGGTCTTTCATCTCCACCGTGACGGCGGTTCTTGCCACATCGTCCCGGTTTCTGGCAATCCTGAAGTGGAGTGTTGCGGCGGTTATGGTTTGGGTGAGGTTCTCGTCGGCATCCAGACGGAGAACCACTTTGCCAACTTCGGAGGAGACGATATGGAAAGGGCTGCCTTCCACATCGCACCGGAAGTCCAGCAGAACATCGCTGTCATAGGAAAGGGTCAGTTCCAGCCCGGACAAACGGACAACACCGCCCAACAGCAGCGGCATGGACACCTCCTCGCCCAGACGGGCATATTGGGCATCCATGTAGAAGGCATTGGGCGTCTGGCGCAGATCCTGATAGACAGGAGTGACCTCGGTGTCATTTTGAATATTGTAGAGATGCTGACTCCAGCACCGAAAGGCGATGCTGTCGTTTTCGTGCTTCAGCTTCGGCGGCAGGGCGTAGCTGCCGGCGGTGACCTGCTGCTGGTTCAGCAGCGTTCCCTGACTTCCCGTAAACACCACGGTGTACTGAGGTGCCGGGGGGGTGGTGAAATGACGGTACAGGACGATTCCTGCGCTGATCAGCACACCGGTCAGCAGGATACAGCCAACGCCGATCCACGGAACCTGCCGCAGGATGTCTTTCAGTTGTTGCTTCATAGACAGTCCTCTCAGCCTTCGGCCACGGTGATGGTGGCGGGGACGGTGGTGCAGGCGGGGGTCTGGAAATCATAGTTTTCGTCATAGACGATGATTTCCAGAACTTCGATGGTGACGGATGCTTGTCCTGCGTCGCCGCAGGCACGGAATACCAGATCGGTCAGGTCTACATCGCCGACGGTATTTTCGCTGCTGGCGTAGTTCAGATAGATCGTACCGTTTTCTTCCATACAGTTGCAATCCACCAACGGATCCTGAGAGCGGAACTCCACAAAGTCCAGCATTTCCTTGTCATAGGTGATGCGCAGGTTAAAGGCGCAGAGGTTTACGTTACCGCCCAGCTTCACGGAAACGGAGGTGTTTGCCCCTTTCTGCACATAGCCGCCGCTGCAGGAAAACACATTGTCCTTGCTGCTGATTTCGCTGCATACGGCGTTGACGGTCAGATCACCGGTGATGCGGGAGAAATCCTTGTCCCAATGGGAAAAAACGTAGCCGTAGGGCATGATGGGATTCATGGGCGGCTGTGCCGATTCGCCGGATGGGACGGTGTCCTCAAACACCAGCGAGCCGTCCGGGGCAAGGAAGGCTACGGTGAAGGTTTCGCCTGCGGTGGTGCTTGGGGTGGTCGGGGTGGTTTCCACGGGTTCCGGCTTTGTACAGCCGGAGAAAACCAAAACAGCTGCTACCATCAGCAGAAGTAGCTTGCGAAGGTTCGGTCTGTTATTCATTTTAAATGTATCACACCTTTCGTTAAAGTAAATTGTCCGCTGGAATAGCTGCCGTTTTCGTCCACAACGTCTACGAACATCTCCTCAGCCAAAAAGGTAAGGACGGTATCTGTTGCGGAGGGGGCGGTGATGCGGAACTCCAGTTCCAACAGGATACCTTGATCCCGAATGGTATCTGCGGTCATGTTTTGAGAGCCTGCCCAAACCAGAATGACCTGCGGTGTTCCGTTCAGCGTAATGTGATTTGCTTCTACATTGTTGTGCTTTTTCATGGCTGTGTACTGCAGGATATTCTCGTCGTAGCGAAGATGGCATTCGATACCGCAGGCGAGGATATCACCCTGAAGCCGTACCGCCACGGAAACGGTGTCACCGGAAACGCTGCTGTCGATTGTAAAGAGGTTAGGCGCGTCTGAACTGACATAGGCGGCGGTCAATACGGTGTCGGCGGTGATATTCCGGTGGCTGCCTTCCCAGCCTGCGAACGCATAGCCGCTGCGGCTGGGGTTCGGGGGAAGGGAAGCATCCTGCCCTGCGGTAACCTGCTGCGTTTCCAGAACCTGACCGTCGTGATCACGGAAGGTGACGGTAAAAGCGGAAACTGCCGGTTCGGTGGCTGCGGTGGTTTCGGGCGGTTCCGCGGGAGCGGGCTCCGTGGTGGTTTCGGGTGGATCTGATGGAACCGTGGCAGCGGTGGTTTCGGGGATGTCTGACGGAACCGTGGCAGCGGTGGTTTCGGGGATGTCTGACGGAACCGTGGCAGCGGTGGTTTCAGTGGGCTTGGCAGGAGCCGTTGCGGTGGCGGGTTCTGTCTCTGCGGTGGGCGCGGTGTCAGTTTGCGGCAGGGTGCCATCTCCCGGTGTGGGGGAGGAGGTGTAGGTTGTACTGATGGGAGCGGTTTCTGCCGGGGGGCTTTCGGGAAGGGTGCCGTCAGATGGCTCTGACATGCAGCCGCAGAGGATGAGCGCACATATGGCTGCCGGTAGCGCACAATGGCGAAGCCGGTTTCGGATAAACAATTCGATTGTCACTCCTTTCGGTATTACTGTTCACTAAAATTTTACAATCTAACGATCTTTTTGTCAATGCGCAGACCGCAGACTGTGTATGATAACCACAATACATACAGAAAGTAGGCGTTGATTTTTGTACGAAGTGCCGTTACAATAGTGGGTAGAATCATGACAGAAAAAGAGGTTTTGCTATGATTAACAAGCGGACTGTCAAGGACTATTTGATTATCACTGTGGGTACCATCATCATCGCGGCGGCGGTGTACTTTTTTATGCTTCCCAGTCATGTGACTGTGGGCAGTGCAACGGCTTTAGCGCTGGTCATCAGCAACTTTATCCCCCTGCCGGTGTCTGTGATCACCTTTGTGATCAATGTGATACTGCTGATCATCGGTTTTTTGCTGATTGGCCCGGAATTTGGCGCAAAAACCGTCTATTCGTCCATTCTTTTGCCGGCGATCATCGGCGTTTTTGAAATTCTGTTCCCGGATTTTCAGTCCATCACCCAGGATCCGTTGTTGGATGTGGTTTGCTATATTCTGGTGGTAGGATTCGGTTTGTCGCTGCTGTTTTCCAGTAATGCCGCTTCCGGCGGCATCGATATCGTGGCGAAGCTGATGAACAAGTTCCTCAGAATGGATCTGGGACAGGCCATGTCCCTGTCCGGCATTCTGGTGGCGCTGACCTCTGCGTTTGTTTACGAGAAGGATATCGTGGTGCTCAGCGTGCTGGGTACTTACTTCGGCGGTCTGGTGGTGGATCACTTCATTTTCGGTCTGAATATCAAACGCCGGGTGTGCATCATTTCTCCGAAAATTGACGAGATTCTACCCTATATTCTCCATGACCTCCACAGCGGAGCCACCATCAACGAGATCATCGGCGCTTACGACAATACGCCCCGTAAGGAGATCATTGTCATCGTGGACAAGCAGGAGTACAAGCAGTTGATGGACTTTATGAAGCGGACAGATCCCAAAGCCTTTATCACCGTGTATTCCGTCAACGAGATCAGTTATCAGCCTAAAAAGTAATAGTTTTCGCATCACC
>JAEIGA010013558.1_pt1 | contig 12410 bp, 10 predicted proteins | sample 9270691 | NCBI WGS metagenome assembly JAEIGA01 (sample SAMN17057246, study PRJNA624740) | gut metagenome | biome: biome; isolation source: fecal sample | host: Bos grunniens | place: China: Xizang | collected 2019
ATACTTCTTGACTCTTTGTTTTGCACATTAGACGCACAATTTAATGATTTACTACAACAGAATTGCAATATTTTGATTTTGTCCTAGGCGATGATGAACATCTGTATTTGCGCATGTAACATAAAAGTTAATACTTATAACATTTTTGTTAACGCCAATAAACAGTAAAAAATCATCCAAAAGGCACTCAATCAAGCGTAATGCTTTCGATTTTCAGACGCAGTGTTCCGGAGGGAACCTGAGCCTCGGCTATTTCTCCGACCTTCTTGCCCATCAAGGCTGCACCTATTGGAGATTTCAGTGAAATCTTGCCAGCCTCGAGGTTCATCTCATGTGGGCTGACTATCTCAAATTTCATTCGGGTATTTGTCGAGAGGTTCGTGAATTCGACCTTACTTAGAAGACAGACTCTGTCTTTAGGGAGAGCCTCCGGATCAATCACACGGGCGTGTTCGAGAATCCTCTGAAGGAAACGTATACGGCTGATGGTCTTCGCCTGTATTCGACGTGCCTCGCGGTAGCCCGCATTCTCGCTACGGTCACCTTGTGCGCTAGTCTCTGCAAGAGTTTCCCTTACCTTGGGATAGACCACGTCGATCAGATTATTCAACTCGGCCGCAATCTCGTCATATCGTTGTTTTGAGAGGTATTCCATGCTTCAAATATACGCATTTTTCTAAGATATACATCAACTCCAAATATGAAGGCGAGGACTTCGCATCTCTCCATTGAAAGCGTGACATTTTCCTGAAATCCGTGTAAAAATTGAGCAATCTTTATGTTTTCTGCTGCTAAATAGGAAATTTTCCAGTAAATTTACAGACATTGATTAAATGTAATAAATATATGGCTCACGAGAATAATCTATCTATAGGTGTTTTTATTGATGGCGGATACTATGCCAAGATCAATGAAGGCTTTGCTGGCAAGAGAGAAGTTAATCTAAAGGGACTTCTGGAATATATCTGCCAGAGGATTTCAAAAGAGGAGAAAATAGAGCGAAAGTATCTCTATGTAACGGAATGCCACTATTACAGAGGACGTTACAGAGCAGCTGACGCTAAAAGTAAAAACCTCCTTTATGATGAAAGGAAGTTCGAAGATATGTTGATTGAAAACGATGTCATCTTCCACTATAAGCACCTTCGCACTGACCCAAGGGGTGGTGTAATAGAGAAGGGTATTGATACCTGGTTTGCTCTGGATACCTATGAGATGACTCTGTTCAGAAAGTTTGATTATGTTGTTCTCATCAGCGGGGATGCTGATCACGAGATGCTTGCCCGTAAACTCAAGGCGCTAAAGACACATGTGATACTGTTGACTTGGGATCCGGCTAATACTGCATCTACTTCCAGATTCCTTAAGGAAGAGGTATGCTCACATTTTGACATGAACAGTGCAATTGCATCGGATAATTCTTTACTTGAATCTCTGACTTAAGTCGATTATGAAGTCATTTTTCTTGTCTTGAATATTTTTCTGATTCTTGCAAATACTCTTTTCAATCTGTATAGCACTTTCTCTCTGATTCTTTTTGGGAACAGATGAAGTATTATTAAGAGCAGTATAGTGAGAATGCTTATTATCATGAAGCACTTATCTTTTGTTAATGTGATTGATCAGGTTCGATCCAATATTTTGCTACAATAGTCTTGCCAGACAAGATCAAGGCTACATTTTTCTATCTATAGATTATGAAACGTATAATACTAACTCTTATTATGGGATTCTCATTCTTTGGTCTCTTTGGTCAGACCAATAAGTTTAAGACCGTGAATGTGAATGAATTTGACAAGTTTATCTCAGATACTACTGTAACTGTTCTTGATGTTCGTACGGCAGCTGAGCATGCTGAAGGATTCATTCCTGGAACTCACTTCAACATCGATGTCCTCGAGGATACATATACGAAGATTGCTACTGAAACACTTCCAAAGGATAAACCTGTAGCTCTTTACTGCCGAAGTGGCAACCGCAGCAAGAATGCGGCTAAGATTCTTGCAGAAAAAGGTTATGAAGTAGTTGAACTCGGAACTGGTTTCCGTGGCTGGGTCGCTGCTGGAAAGAAGAGCGTAAAACCGGTTGAATAAACGATGAAAGCATACACATACATAGATAAAGGCCTCTTTGAACTTCTGGAGAAGCAAAAACCGAAACTTCAGGATTCAAAGGATGCCATTGTCCGTGTGACCGTGATTAAAGTCGCAATTGACAACAGATATTAAGACTGGAAGGTTCCGAATCTAAACGGGGACGCATCTGTCGAAGAATAATCAGTATCATCATTAATAGAAAAAGTCTTAGAGCATGAAACTCTAAGACTTTTTTAGTGAGAGCCGATGGAGGGAATCGAACCCACGACCCCGAGATTACAAATCACGTGCTCTGGCCAACTGAGCTACATCGGCAATATTTATAGCCCTTTTTCAAAAGGGAGTGCAAAGATATAACTTTTTATGAAACTTCCATCACTATGATGGAAATATTTTATAAAAAATGCAGTTTAATTAAAGATAGCATCTTATTCTTTTTGCTACCTGATCCGGATGATCAACAAGAAGCTGACCGTGATTCATCTTGTCAAATATCTCCGCTTTTACATTGGGATATAGGGATTTAAGATGCTTTACCTGATGCTTTGCAACAAATGATTCCAGTGTGCCGTACCAATAATGGATATCTGAGCCCGAAATTGATTCCAATTTGTTTGTATATCCTGCTGTGAAAGGCCCAGCCAATGACCTATAAATATAACTAATTTTCAAGAAAACTCTTGCCGACCCACTTGAAACTGTTCCAACGTCGGAGAAAGATGTAACCACGGATATTCTCATCTAATGCGAAAACAGCCCACATAGCGATAAGTCCCCATGCGAAAGATATTCCGAGAATGTAGCTTCCGACTACCTGAACTCCCCACATCACGACAATTCCTACAAGCACAGGGAAGTAGATATCACCAGCGCTACGCAAGGAGTTTACTCCAAACAAATTGAGAGCACGACCGTTTTCAAGCAATACCTCGATCCATAGGATGACCGCTCCTGTAGATATGATCCACGGGTCCGAAGTAAGCATGCTGAGGATATGCTTTCCGAAAACAGCTGTCAGCAGTGCAAGGGTAACTGAAGTTGTAGTACAAAGACGCATTATCCTCTTACCGATGGTATAAGCCGCATTAATCTTTTTCATACCTACCAGATGTCCGATCAATATAGCACCTCCCTGAGCGATGGAAAGGGCAAAAATATATGTGAACATCACTATATTGACAATATATGTCCTAGTAGCAAGAGCCTCATTGCTGATCATATTTATAAAATATGTGATCACCACCTGGGAGAGGCTGTAGGAGAAATGCTCGCCGGCTGAAGGGATGCCGATCTTCAGAAGATTCTTCAGCTCGATCCAAGGGAAAGGGGAGAAGAGCTTCTTTGGGAATGAAGGTATGTGCTTCTTGAAAAGGATGACGAACAGCATCAGTACCGAAACGAATCGGCACAAGGATGTAGAAATGGCAGCTCCTTCAACGCCAAGAGCAGGCATACCGAATTTACCAAAGATGAGGGAGTAGTTTCCGATGATATTAAGTACATTCACTATCATCGAAACATACATCGGATACTTAGCCTTGTCCGCACTGCGAAGAGAAGCCGAAAGTGACAGTGATATGGCCTGAAGGAAGGCAAAGCCTCCCACTATCTTCATATAAGGAAGACCGTCAGACATCAGATCAGGTCTGAGTCCCATCATATGCAGAAGGTTGTCTGCAAAGAAATACAGGCCAAGGCTTATCAGTATTCCGGAAAACAGATTAAATATCAGTGATATACCCACCACCTGTATGACCTTGTCCCTCCTTCCGGCTCCTATATATTGTGAACATAGGATGGATGTTCCAAGGGAAATCACCTCAAAAAGCAGGAATACCAGGTTCATCAGCTGGTTGACAACTCCGACAGCTGCAACACTATTGTCGGAATAGCGGCTGAGCATAAATGTATCTACAGCTCCCAACATCATAACCAGCAAGGTCTCGATGAATATCGGACCCGCCAATGAAGTCAGCTGACGGCTCAAGTTGCCATATCTCATAATCGAATACCTTTAAATCGGCTGCAATGATAAGTAAAGAGAAGGTATATCTGGTTTGCCTTCAATGAATAGTAAGTCTGTTTAAACAAAAAAAGTCTTAGAAATAACTCTAAGACTTTTTAGTGGGAGCAGAGGGAGTCGAACCCCCGACCCTCTGCTTGTAAGGCAGATGCTCTAAACCAACTGAGCTATGCTCCCTTCTTGCTTCTTTTGTCCGATAACTGCGTCGGTCATCGTTCTTCAGTCGGTCATTACCGGAAGGTAACTCCCTCCTTCATCACTCGACCTCCTTGTTCTCGAACAAAATCAGCGGCGAAGTTTCCCTCGTTGCTTTTCTTGCCCCGGACAAAATCAGCTTCAAAATTTTGCGGTGCGGACGGGACTCGAACCCGCGACCCCCGGCGTGACAGGCCGGTATTCTAACCAGCTGAACTACCGCACCATTGTTCAGACTTTGATTGGTCCTTTTTTCAAAGGGGATGCAAAGGTATAACTTTTTAGTGAATAAACAATACTCTGACGGGAAAATTTTATAAACTTGATTACTTCTACCCTCACATTATGCAAATCGTTTCGCACATTCTGCAATTCGACATAAAACTCCCAGAAAGCTATTGCTAATTATCTGAAATACTGTACCTTTGCGCCCGTTATTAGTTTTAGTGTTATTAATTATGTGGTTAGTATGAGGTTCCCCACGTGAGTGGCGAGTCTCATTTTTTTTGTATCAAGAGTTCGTTAGCCTTCTTCAGTTTTTCTATTGCTTCAGGTACAAGGTATGCTTCATCAAGCCCCTCCGATCTGCTCAAGTCCTCTTTCATGCAGCAAACAAGAGAACAATAGAGATAAGTGATATGTATTTCTTGACTATATCATTGACTGTCTTTTCGACATTGTTCGCCTCCTGTGCATATCCAGCCACGATGGCAAAGCTGAATTCATTCAGACCAAAGATGGTGTCTCATTTCCATACGATTGGGGAAGATTCTTCCAATAAGTATTTATCTTTGTAAGCATAAACAGTCACGACAAGAAAATCAAATCATATGATAAGCTTTACTGCAGCACTGATAATCCTGATTGCCGGATATTTCATCTACGGAGCATACGTGAACCGCGTATTCGGACCAGATGACCGCAAGACTCCTGCATTGACAATTGCTGACGGCGTGGACTATATCCCGCTGCCGACATGGAAGATATTCATGATCCAGTTCCTGAATATTGCCGGACTCGGACCGATATTCGGTGCCATAATGGGAGCACAATTCGGAACAGCTTCTTATCTGTGGATTGTCTTAGGAACCATCTTTGCCGGTGCCGTCCATGACTTCTTTTCCGGAGCATTATCGATCCGCAATGGGGGAGAGAGCCTGCCGGAAATCGTAGGACGTTTCCTGGGCACAAGGACAAAGAAGCTGATGTGTGTATTTACCATGGTCCTGATGATTTTGGTGGGAGCAGTCTTCGTAAGCGGACCGGCAGAGCTTCTGGCAGGAATGACTCCGGACTGGATGAATTCAATCTTCTGGATCATTGTCATCTTCCTGTATTATGTACTCGCTACCATACTCCCAGTCGACAGGATCATTGGCAAGATCTATCCTCTGTTTGCCATCGCCTTGTTGTTCATGGCTCTAGGCATTCTCGTGATGTTGTATGTAAAGAATCCTGACCTTCCGGAAATATGGAACGGATTCGGAACGAAATACGAAAAGAATCCGATATTCCCGATGATGTTCATTTCCATCGCATGCGGGGCGATAAGCGGATTCCATGCCACTCAGTCACCGCTGATGGCCCGCTGTATGACCAGCGAGAAGCATTGCAGACCTATTTTCTACGGTGCCATGGTAGCAGAAGGTATTGTCGCTCTTATCTGGGCTGCGGCAGCTACATATTTCTTTCAGGAGAACGGAATCATAGACCAGCTTACAGGTAGAGCTTATTCCGGAGCAGCAGTAGCGACCACCATTTCAAAAGAATGGCTTGGAACATTTGGCGGTATTTTGGCTATCCTCGGTATAGTGGCAGCTCCGATCACCAGCGGAGACACAGCATTACGCTCGGCCCGTCTTATAGCAGCAGACTTCCTGCACATAGACCAGCGTCCGATAGCCAAACGTATGATAATCTGTATCCCTCTGTTCCTGATCACAATGGGAGTTCTCTTATATAGTCTGAAGGATGCCGAAGGATTCAAGATCATCTGGCGATATTTTGCATGGTGCAACCAGACACTTTCGGTGTTCACCTTGTGGGCAATCACAGTGTACCTGGTACGCAGCGGAAAGAATTTCTATATAGCCCTGTTACCGGCCCTGTTGATGACAGTAGTATGCTCGACATATATATGCATAGCCCCTGAAGGCCTGTCACTTCCAGCAACCGTGTCATATATCATTGGAGGTATCTGTCTTCTGGTAGCCCTTGCCTGGTTCATCAGGTGGTATCGAAGACAATAGGAGAATTACATTTTTTGTGTATATTTGCTGCGCTGAAGCGCAAGACAGCTGCTTCAGCGCATTTACATATCAATTGCAGGGGTGCCCGGGTGACCGTGGCTGAGATCATACCCAAGAACCTGATCCGGATAATGCCGGCGTAGGAACGCAGAATCTCATAGTACATGTGTGCTTATTGTACCATGTCAGCCCCTTGCATAAATGTATCTACATTATGCGAGGTTTTTTATTTATTGCAGCGCTATGTGCGCTGATCCCTTTCTCTGCACAAGGTGTGGAGAAGGAAGCGGCCGATAAAAAGGTCGAAAGACTCGACAGTGTCGTGGTCAGTTCGTCACGTGCAGGCAGGAATACACCTGTAACATTCACAATGGTGGGAAAGGACGAGCTGAGACGTTCCAACCCTCTTAACTCTCTTCCCATGAATCTGGCTCTGCAGCCCTCTGTAGTGTCTGTAAACGAAGGCGGAACCGGACTGGGATACTCGAAGATGACAGTCAGAGGAGCCAAGGGTTCTCAGATCAATGTCACTCTAAACGGAATCACCCTGAACGACGCGGAGTCTCAGGAGGTCTTCTGGGTGAATATTCCAGCCCTCTCATCAATGATATCCAGCGTCCAGCTTCAGAGAGGACTCGGCACATCAGCCAATGGAGCCGGTGCATTCGGAGCGAGCATCAATATGAGCACTGCATCTGTCAGTCAGGATCCTTTTGCATCAGCAGAGATGTCTGTCGGTTCATACGGAACATTCATCAGCACATTCGCCGCAGGAAGCGGTCTGACCAAGTCTGGTCTATATTTCAACGCAGCATACTCTCGAGGACTGACATACGGATATATCAGAAATGCCTACGCTGATGTTCAGTCTGCAATGGCAGTATTAGGCTGGTTGAAAGACAGAAATTCTCTTCGTCTGACCTATCTTATGGGTGATCAGAAGACAGGAATCACCTGGGAAGGTATAAGTCCTGAACAGTACGCCATAGACAGAAGATACAACCCTGCCGGTGAATATTATGACCAGTATGGCAATGTACATTACTATGACAATGAAACAGATAACTATGCCCAGCATCACCTGCAGCTGAACTATACACATTCATTTTCGGATCAGCTTGCCTGGAGCACAACTTTCAACTATACTCGCGGAGATGGATATTATGAAAACTACAAGGCCGGAAAATCCTTTTCCAAGTATCTGATGACCGATCCTCTTATTGATGGTGTAGTATATGACGAAGGAGACTTCATCACTCGTGAAGCATTGGCAAATGATTATTATGTTGTAAACTCCGACCTCAGATACCGTTCTGAAGGACTTAATCTCACTGCCGGCATCAATCTGTCACGCTATGATGGAGACCACATCGGAAAAGTTCTATGGAACAACATTTTAGGAGATTCATATGACTATGACAGCCATCAGTGGTATCTGAACCGTGGACTGAAGCATGAGGCAAATGCCTTTATACGTGGTGAAATGCTCTTTGCCGATTGCCTTACCGCTTATGCGGATCTGCAATACAGGGGAGTCTGGCTGGAAATGTCAGGCCCGGAGGATGACGGTGTCCTGCTGGATCATAAGGACAATTGGCAGTTCTTCAACCCTCGAGCAGGATTTTCATGGCGAATGAACCAGACTTCACGTATCTATGCATCAGCCGCCCTGGGTCATCGCGAGCCGGGAAGGAGTGACATAAAGGAGCTGATTCTGGATGCAAACAAGGCTTCTTCAGCAGGTGCTGCAAGCCGTGGAGTGGATATCAGACCGGAAAAGATGCTTGATATCGAAGCAGGTTATGAATATTCAAACGAGAACGTCGCATTGTCAGCAAACATCTATCTTATGGAATATTGGGATATGCTGCTTGAGACCGGAAAACTCAGCAGTGTGGGTTATGCAATAAAGGAGAATGTACCTCGCAGCTGGCGACGTGGAATCGAGCTTGCAGCAAGATGGAACACCTCAGAATGGCTTCAGATAGGAGGTAATATTACATTATCCACCAATAAGATACGTAACTATACAGCCTATTATGAAATGTATGACAACATGAATGACTGGAACTATCTTGGTCAGCATAAGGTCGACTTTGAGAATACTGATATCCTGATGTCGCCGTCTCTGGTGGGTATGGCTTCGGTGAACGTCAGACCATTTGCATTCTCATCAAATTCACTGAAGTCTGTCTCCGCATCACTCAGCGGCAAATACGTCGGCAAGCAGTACTATGACAATACTTCATCAGACGAGAGAAGCATTCCTGCATATTTTGTAAGCGATCTCTCTTTGGCTTATGATATACCTCTTTATCATCGGTCCGAACAGAATGAAGGTTCTTCTCTTGCACTGTCCTTCCATATTCATAATCTGTTCAACAGAAATTACTACGCTGATGCATGGTTATGGAGAGCATACTTCCAGGAGGAGAATTCATATTATTCAGACACAGGAATCTACCCTCAGGCACCGATAAACTGGATGTTCAAAGTAGCCTGGAAATTCTGATGATCATAAAGCTATAAAATGTTGAGCCTGCCCAAAAGACCTGAAATCTGATGGACAGGCTCAACACTTATTCGCGTGCTAACTATGAAGTCATAAATATGATCAAGCCGCTGATTCCGATGTAGGCATATACTACATAGGTAAAAATCCTGTTCGGAATATGCTTGAAGGCCCAGTTTCCTGCAAGGACTCCTATTGCCAGGCCTCCCAATCCATAAAGATATGTAGTTCCGACAGCTGGTGTTATATAACCATTGAACGCCCTCACTGCAAACATAATGATATTGGTGACTACAGCATAGGTCTGTATCATTCCCATATAGTGGTTCTTGTCCGGCTCTGACACTATCAGGTACAGAACCACAGGAGGTCCATGCATACCGAACAGCCCACCCATCACTCCACTTGCTGCTCCGGTACCAAGCTGCCAACCTCTTGTAGGCTTGATATACTTCTGAAGCCTGTTCTTGAAGAAGCTGAAGTAAAGACTGAGGAATATGAGCATGATGCCCAAATTCTTCCTCATAGCCGGACCTTCTATCCTGTCAAGCATGCTGATGGCCAAAGTCGAAAATATGATGAATGCCAGCACGATAGGCATAAACCTTCTCCAGTTGACATACTTTATATACTTGAACATCACAACAGCAGCTGAAGTCAGAGAAAGCAGACCGGAAAGAGCAACAGCTTCTGCATATGAGGGCATAAGAAAGGGGAGTGCGGTCATGATGAAGATACCGAAACCAAATCCTATAGTCCTCTGGACAAAACTGGCTCCTACAGCAAGAAGGAATATTTCAATACTGAACTCCATATCTATAATCCAGCTGATTTAAGGGTGATCAAAGTCACCTCAGGATTCACTCCAAGTCGGAACGGTGCAGTACAGCCTAAACCGACGTTAATATAGAGGGTCTGACCGTCTGCATCATATCTGCCGGCAATTTCCTTGAATGACATCTTGGCAGGAGTCCATCCGAATAAACGGATCTGAGCGCTATGAGTGTGACCGGAAAGGGTCAACTGTATATCTGTTTCCGGCACGACCTCAGCACTCCAGTGACTTGGATCATGAGAAAGCAAGATCCTGAATCCATCAGTGCCTTCCATTGCAGTCTTCAGATCACCTTTGTGTATTGTCCTGAATCCCTGATTGCCGAAATTAGCATTATCCACTCCGATGAAGCTTATCTTCGAGCCATCCTCCGATTCTACGATAAAATGCTCGTTTCTAAGCAGATTCCAGCCAAGAACCTCCCTCTGGTATGCAGCAAGATCTTCAACGGCCTTTTCTCTGTCACCGTTCGGATCGAATCCATATATCATGAAATCATGATTACCCAGTACAGACAGGACTCCATACCTTGATTCTATCTTTTTAAGAATGTCCGTATATGGTTCAGCCTCGCTTCTGCCTATGGTTACCATATCACCGGTGAAGCAGACCAGATCAGGGGAGTGTCGGTTGATCTCATCTATGAATGTCTCGAATCGTTCCGGTGAGTCATTGTAGGTTGACAGATGCATATCTGAAATATGGACTATCCTGAAACCGTCAAATGTGGGCGGAACGTCCTTATGAGCATATTCCAAAGCTGTTGACTCTACCTTCCATCTTCCGATATAATATCCATACGCCAATGCACTCCAGAACAAGATCACAATCACAAGTGCCGATATTCCGAAATAACTATAAGGAAGACTTACTCCGGCAATCCTGCATCCTATCCAAGCGATTAGCCAAAGGACATGGGGAATCAGGGCCAGAATAAGACCAGCTATTATACATAGTGTAATTATCATCTTTATGCTTTACTTAAGCTGTTTCATCTGACATAACAACTTCGATAGCAGTCTTGCCATCAGTAGTCTTTCGTCTCTTTTTATTTGATGTAAAGGTAAGGATTTTATAGGAATATCCCAGTCAGAGACTGGTGCTTCTGATACATTCATCTTTCCAAAGTTGAATGAGACGCTGAACACCATAGATACTCTTAATCCTCATCAATTTCATCATCTGTTCCCGGACGATATTCAAGGATATCACCAGGCTTGTATCTTAAAGATTTTTACATGTTCTAATTAAAATCTAATGCCGATTCCGGCTCTAGCAGGGCAATACATCCATCCCATACCCAATTCTGCGAAACCGTAAACAGTCCTGCCATATGACACACCAATCGGTATGAACTGAAATCCGTGTGATGGACGATAATCTGAATCGATATAGCCTCCCATAGTACCATAGCCTACTCCAGAGTACAACCTGAGATGCTTCCTAGTAAGCCAATTTCCGTAGACGTTCAGCATAAGATTCGCATCGTACGATTTTCCGGTTTCTGGCTCTCCTTCCTCTATTGGTCCTAAGCTGGCACCTCTGCTTTTGTCACGCAAGCCACCTACAACACCGATACTTACCCATTTGATCGGCGTATACTTGACTTCCAACATCGCTGAAAATGTGGTATGAGCTCCACCAACCCATCCTAACATAGCTTGAGGTCCACCATAGCTGACGTTTACTTCAATTGGTTTTTCAACTTTATCTTGTGCGATTATTGCAACTGGAGTTAAGATTAGTGTTGCAAATAAAACGAGTATTTTTTTCATAATGGAAACTCCTGTTTACTTAACAATTACAATAGGGTTAGAGCACTTTTTGCCATTTAGCTCAAATGTTTCTTTTACTTCAAGCTTTGAAGGTATTAATCTGCATTTGTAGCTGATCTCGGTGACGTTATCGTCTGGCCATTTGATTGTGATCAGTTCAGTATCATTATCTTTCCTGTGAAATTCGCCAAACACTATATAAAAACAATCTGAACCCTTTTCAATTCTGGCTCCATCATATATTGGAAGTATCGCTTTAGTGATAGGGGTAATATCATTTTCATCGAATACTTCGCTTTGATCTCTAAATGATATCTCTGTGCCAATTAGCCAAGTATTGCCGTTGTTTGGGTCAAGCATATCATTACCTTGGAAATCCTGCACCTGAATTCTAAATGTAACAGGAACCCAGTCAATAATCATATTATGTTTTTCACATCCTGTCAAGGAAGCGATTGTAATCAGAATTATCAGTATGCGTTTCATAATCTGTTGCTCTTTTATTGTATAACGCAATAGACTGACGAATACTTCCGGCAGGAATCAAAATGTTTTAGAAATTGAATCTAAGACCAGCACGAGCCGATATCATAAGAGGCTCATTATACCTGAAGGTTTCAATTGATCCCTCATTAAGCGCATAGGATATTTCCGGTTCAAAGTAGAGTCCTACCATAGGAACGATATTCACCTGGAAACCCAAAGCACCATTCAATCCGAACAAT
>JAEIGA010013559.1_pt1 | contig 12410 bp, 5 predicted proteins | sample 9270691 | NCBI WGS metagenome assembly JAEIGA01 (sample SAMN17057246, study PRJNA624740) | gut metagenome | biome: biome; isolation source: fecal sample | host: Bos grunniens | place: China: Xizang | collected 2019
AGCTTCCGTCAGATGTGTATATGACGATTGGTATTGGGGAAGCGAGAGAGAGGCTATCGCAAACTCCGCCTACAACAACTACGGCGGTTATCAGTTTACTTGGGGTGACGAGAGAATTTATTAGTAACAGGTAAGATGAAAAGAGTGTTTACATATATATTGGCGTTGCTTGCGCTGAGCGTAGCGTGTCAGAGGGTTGATTTGCCAGAGAATCAGCCTGCCGAGTTGCCAACGGGTGCCGTGGGTAGTAAGGCCACAATTACATTCAGCACTGCCGACGTGACAGGGCCCGAAACGCGAGGCATTGTTAACGCCGAGGTGGAGGTTGAGACATTGCATCTTATCGTGTTCGACGAGAATGGAATGCTTGTGGAGGTTTGTGAGGCAAAAGAGCATGGTAGCAGCGACCATGATGATCATGAGGGCGGTAAGCTCTATTCAGTGAGTCTGACCGTAACTGATAAGCCTCGTATCATTCACTATATTGCAAACTGCCCTGTCGATCAGGTGGTGTATGGCCACGAGACAAGTGTCATCGGCAATATGTTTGTTGACCGAAACGACTCGGAGGACCCTCAAACCGTGTATGAGGTGTCATACTGGGCAAGAATCGAGGTGCCTTATATTCTTGTAGAGGAAATAGAGGAAGAACAAGCGGATGGTACCTTTAAGAAAGTTCTATCTCTTAAAGGTGATATCAAAAATGCATTCATGCATGTTCCTCTCTTGAGAAACTATGCTGAGATTACTGTTACGCAAGATGAGAATGACAAAACCTTTGAAGTTTTAGGCTTTACCGTATATAATCTTCTGAACAGAGGTACTGTTGCTCCATATAACAGCAATACACAGGAGTTTCAGAGCTTCTTCGAAAGAGATGGCGAAACCATTACGAACTATTTGTACCCAGAGATGTACAATGAGTTCCACTATGAGGGTCATGCACTTACTTCTGCGCAGCTTATTACAGACCTTGTTAGAAACCCAGATGGAACGATCAAAGAATTTCAGTTGGGTAAGCCCTTCTATGTCTATGAGCGTAAGGTGTCGGTAATGACCGATGAGGAGGAGAAGTGGCGAGAGTCGCCACCACATATCATCATCAAGGCTAAGTATAGTGATGATGGAGACGCGGTAAAAGACACTGATCCTATCTACTATTATAAGATGGACTTGGTCTATACTGTGAAGGATGCTCTGGGTACCGAGGAGGTTAAGTATTATAACATCCTTCGAAACTTCATGTACGACTTCAATATCACCAAAATCCATGATGTGGGATATGTTTCGTGGGAAGAGGCGGTTGCCGGAGCTGCCGGAAACAATATTTCTGGATCATCAAGCACCTCTAAGCTGACCAACGTATCTGACGACGAGGGACGCCTCTGGGTAAGCTACACTGATATTACCTTGGTGACAAGTGAGGATGTCGTATTTAGATATAAGTATATCCCGAACTATTATGACAGCACCAAAGACACCTATCAGAAAGTAGATAATAGCAAGGTTAATTTGCAGAATATTGTCGGTGATGTCATAACAGGAATTGTAGCCGAGAACGATGCAGCTGACGGCTGGCATGAAGTTACCATGCATGTCAATGAGCCGAGTAACATTATCCGTCAGCAGATATTGTATCTGAAGACCGATAACTCAAACCTCAACCGTCAGATTCGATATACATTGCGACAGAAGCTCACAATGAAGGTTGAGTGTATGCCTAAGGTCCGCGGTGCTATTCTCCAGCCAATGCAGGTCGATATCAAGTTGCCTTTGGGTATGACCGAGGATATGTTCCCTCTCAAACTCGATATGGAGACTCTCAACAGAACATTGTCGCCTGATGCAACTAAGAATACAATCCCGGTGACTGCGGGTCCATCTATTATTGAAGACCGAAACGGGGCGTTGTCGTACTATTATACGGTGACTATTCCTACGTTCGATGCATATAAAGCATTGCCTAATGATGGAGATATGAAGGTAGTTACGACCCATTGGCAAACTAACATGGCAGCTAATGCCTCTACTTTCTATGTGGCAAACAAGTACTTCAATCAGGCGAGCGACAGCTGGGAGAACTACAACTATGAGTTCTCGAATGTGTCATGTTCATCATCGGCTGTGGGTGTAGGTGAGAATGTAACTATTAACTTCACGATGGCTAATGGCGCTGTCAATACGCCTGTCACCATATCTCTCAAGGGAATGACATATACAGGAACACTTAGTGGCGTTAATTACACTGAAGCAAAAGAGGTGAAATACACTCCAACATCAAGTAATGTTGAACTCCCGGGCTTCAAGACAACAACAGCCACAGATCCTGTGTCGTTCACCCTTGATGCTGACGACTATAACATCGCCTCGGCTGAGGGCTCTCGTCTGACATATCAGTTTGGCGGTGCGTTCGTAGGTGTGACAAGCCTTGCGGCAGAGGCAGATGTCGAGGTTGACTTTACATTCGATATCGATGATGATGCGTTCGATGCATTGAATAACCTCTATCCAGATGCTGGCGATGCAGGTGTGCCAATGTATGTGACACTCGACCGCTTGCAGCCTGCTGATGATCAGCTTGTGTACTCTCAGGCAAAGGCTGGCGGCGACCGCTACATCTACCGCATCAAGCAGGCCGGCACGCAGACAATCAAGCTTGCCACAACCGAGGATGTCGGTGGACCATGTACCGTTACTCTCCAGGCCGATTACTTCGACACTGAGACTGTAACGATACAGCAGGTGGGACGTGAATTCAGAAGTCTCAATATTACAAATAATCGAATTGCCCAGGGTCTTGGCAGAAGTGTAAATATTACATTCCAGCTATCAGCTGAAGAGGGTAATAATGCTCAAAAGGACGTAACCGTCACTTTGGTCAACATGGCAATAAATGGCAATGACACCATCACATTCAACACTGGTGATAGCAATGCTGTAACTAATAACAATGGTACATACACCATCAAGAATGTAGTGACAGCAGGTGACCCAGCAGGCGAACTTAAGGTGACGATTACTGCTAAGGGCTATAGTAGCAGAGAGGCGATCACCAAGGAGCGTCCAAAGCCTAAGTTCACTGTAAGCCTAAGCAAGACTCGTCTTGGCGCTAATGCTGGTGAAGAGGTTGTGCTAAGCTTCTCGAGCGAGGATTTAGTGGATGGCATGGCTGTGACTCTGGAGCTCGATGGCCTCAAACCACAAGATAACCTGCCAACAAGGGCTGTAACACGTTATGTCTATACTGTTGTCAATGGCAAAGGAACTCAAAATGTCACTCTTCAGACTACTGAGGCGACAAGCAAGACATGTTATGTCCAGCTTAAGGCAGAGGAGTTTGGATTTGAGGACTCTGAAACTTTGAGCGTGGTGCAGAGTAATGCTATTACTTATTCTGGAAAGAATATAACAGTCACTCAAAATGTAAATAGACCAGAAGTTAGCGGTGGCGGAAATAGCAGTAGCACATATAGTGCAGAAATTAACTCTATCACAGTTGATGGTGCCCAAGTTGATTATGAGGGAAGTGCAACATATACATACTCAAGAAATCCTGGAACCCTTACTGTTAATTTGAGTTCTATTTCTATTACAGGTGGCGATTTGAACAATTCAACAGAAATAGAGTTTAATTGCACTGTAACACGTAAAAAGGGTAGTGCAACAGGTACAACTACTGCTACGTTTACAAAGACTATAGGTGAGTTAGGATTGTTATTATCAAACTAGGTAGGATGAACGTAGCGGGCAGCGATGCTCTTACAAGCAGTAATAACTTATTAAGACCCCAATCGGGTTTTGGAATGACTTTTAAGGACGAAATCTCCCTCCCAATAGATGGGAGGGAGATTTTGTTTTGGGTGAATAATAGACAAGTGTTAACAAGTCACATACACAGGTGCGTGAGAGGTCACACCTCAAGCATAATCATTTGGCAGAGCTTAGTCTCTACGACAATGTTAAAGTAATAGGGCTGACTAAAAAGTAAATTAGCCAACCATTAACATCTAAGAGAGCATTGACGATATTAGCAATATCAGATTACTATAGGCACTAATTCCCGAGTGTCGCAGCTCCTTTCTCGGAGGTCTATACCCTATTTACCACAATAAAAACAATGCAGCCCCCCTATTTGAGTAGGTTGCGACAAAATCTATATATTTATAATTAAATCGTTTATGCAACATGGCGCTATTGTATAAATGAAAAAAAATGTTTAATTTTGTTGCATAGTCATAATATCTTCTAATCACACTTGCGATTTAAGAACAAAAGGAAAATCGAACAATTATAAATATTACATTATGAGAAAAGTAGCTTTACTATTGACAACTATCTGCCTATTTGCTTTTAGTTGTGAGGATTTTGGGTTGGGCGACACCAACGAAAACATCTTTAACCTCTCCTATGAGGTGGCTGCCGAGGGCGGCGTAGTCGATGTTAATCTCAACACTGACCTTAAGTACAAGATTGAGATTCCAAACGATGCCAAATCTTGGATAAGTGTCGATGACACCACAAACAAGAAGAATGGCACACTAAAGTTTATCGTAGCCGAGAACCTCTCTTTATCACAGCGACAGGCCGTAGTGAAATTGGTGGACAACGAGAAGAAAAAGAAGACTCTCTTCGAGATTACCATCACACAATTAGCAGGAGGATCACAAGACGAGAACGATGTGTCCGATTTTGAGGATTGTGAAATAGACGACCAGCACTCATGGAAATAGATTAACACGCCAAAAAAATTGACAGACTATGAAAAGAACTATATTTGCAAGCATCGCGCTATTGCTCTCTATGGCGTGTACCCAAGATTTAGAGGAGCCATCTGTTGGCACCCACACCACCGAAGGATTTAAGGTAGGTTTTGAGTCTATAGATGCCACCCGCGTACAACTCGACGGCAACCGCTCGATGTTTTGGAACGAGGGTGACCTACTATCTGTATTCGATAGAACATACGACAATCTCGAGTATAAGTTCACTGGTAAAACAGGTGACACTCACGGAACTATTATTCAGAATAGCGCAGCCTCAGGCATCCATAACATCGTATCGAACAAGCGCGTAGCGATATATCCTTATAATGAGAACTACAAGGTTCTCTACGAAGATGGCCTTGTTGAGACATATCTCTCGCCTCTTCAGACCTATAGAGATAATAGCTTCGGTTTGGACGGCAATGTGATGATAGGTGTCTCAAAGGATAAAACCTTCCAGCTTCGCAGCACATGCGGTTGGCTATGCGTCAAGCTAACAGGTAATGGCGAACATATTCGCCGTATTACCGTACAGTCTAATGGTATTCAGCTATCGGGTCATATGTTTATATCTATGGACGATGCGACAATCGGTGCTGGTCCATATATTGACTCAGTAGATACAGAGATTAACTATGATGAGGTATATGGTGAACTTATCACAAACCGATATGCATATACAATATTAGATTGTGGCGAGAATGGCGTAGAGTTAGGCAAGTCTGCAAAGACATTCTATATCGCTCTACCACCTAACGAGTATGACACTCTATATGTTACAGCAGAGTCTGTCAAGGGCGAAAACATTATACTTCGCACCAACGGCCCTATCACCATTAAGCGTAATACTATCACTCCTATGGAGACGCTTGATAACAGTGAGGCGCAAATTAAGACCTGCGAGTATTATCTTGAGGCGCTACATGATAGCTTGTTAAGAGCAATAAATTATGTGGAACACACCGACTTTGGCTATCCTTCAATTGGTATATACAATGACTATGCATGCAAACAAATCGTAGCAAGCAGCTGGACATTGGGTTATAATTACTACTACAATAGATTCCAAGCATCAGATTTTGGTTATGGTTATGGTCCAATAGGCTTTATGAGTACTCATTATTGGTACAACTACTATCCACGCATCAATATATGCAATCGAATTATCGCTTTGGCTGCAGGCAACGAAAATATAAAAGTACAAGAGGGCTTAGCGCGCACTTACCGTGCAATGCTCTATATTGATCTTGCGCGCTTGTACGAGTGTCTATATGCCAAGTCACCCAAAAATGCAGCGTATGAGGAGGAGTACTTTAATGTTGTTGGACTTACCGTACCTATCGTTGATGAGAACACAACCGAGGAGAGCGCTAGGAACAATCCTCGCGCCACACGAGAGGAGCTCTTCAACTTCATCTTCAACGATCTAAGAATTGCCGAAGAGGCCTTGACAAACTACACACCTACACACTTTACAATGCCAGACCTCGCAGTCGTATATGGCTTGTATGCGCGTGCTTATATGTGGTTAGGAGGTTTTGAGGATGGTCTTAATGGAGATCTGCCATCAGGTGATATCGCCTATAATAATGCAGCCTATTATGCACGCAAGGCAATCAATACCCATGGCGGTGCAGTTATGACCGAGAAAGAGTGGACTAGCCCTATGATTGGATTCAACACCGTTGCATCATCATGGATGTGGGCTTTGGATCAGAGAACTGATACAATGATATCAAATCTACATCAGTTCATCGCTCATATGTCACCTGATGCATTATATGGATACTCTACTTTTACTCACCCAGGAATAAGTTCAGAGGCCTACAACCATCTTAGCAATACAGACTTTAGAAAGTTGGTTGTCAAGGGCCCAGATAAGTCATGGTATGAGTTTGCCCCATATACACTTCTTGAAAGCGCAGAGGAATATTCTTCATATGCAGATTACACCAACTTTAAGTTCCGTCCAGCAAATGGTGAGCGAACAGACTATGCAAATGCATGTTTAGTACCTATTCCTCTTATGCGTTGCGAGGAGATGTACTTTATCGAGATGGAGGCTGAGTATCACGCCAAGGGCGATAGTGCTGGCCGCACAAAACTCAACGAATTTATGAGGACATATCGTGACCCAGAGTACTCATTCGCTGGTTACGATGTTTTGAAGGAGATAATCTTCCATAAGGGCATCGAGTTCTGGGGAGAGGGTATTATTATGTATGATATGAAGCGCCTCGATATGGGTGTCAATACACACAAATCTACAAACTACTTTGAGGGGATATCAATCCAGTCTGACGGACGACTTCCTTGGTGGACAATATGCATCCCTCAGGATGTAGTAGATGCAAATGTTGCTCTTCAGGGCAAGAACAACCCTGACCCATCAACAAATATTTAGTTATGTTTGAAACACTAAATCTACACAATTATGAAGATGATTAAACATATATATCTATTGCTTGTTGCGTTGAGCATCGTAGCATGTACCAAGTTAGATGACAATGTATTAGCAACTAACCAGGTCGGGCTTCCCGACACTATCGAACTTTCGTTCGAGGATAGCTCGGATGACACCCGTGTCCTAATAAACGAATACAACCAAACAACTTGGACTCCAGGTGATGCTGTATCGGTATTCTACCGAAGCACAAAGAACCTAAAGTGGCAATATGAGGGCGATTATGAAACAACACACGCCTCACTACGCTATGTTAGTGGCGATACCGGAAAACAGACTTCTGAGGCAATCACTATCGTATATCCTTATAACGAGGATGCATCTATTGACAACTTATGTAGATATGTCAACACGACACTACCTGCCACACAGCAATACGCCAAGAACAGCTACGGACTAAATGGCAATATAATGGTGGCTTCAGGTGTTAATAGCAGATTAAAGCTACGCTCCGTATGTGGTTGGTTGCGCGTATCTATTGCAGGTACAGCTAAGAAAGTATCATCGATAACGCTTCGTGGCAATAACGGAGAGATTTTGGCAGGAGATATTGTTGTTGACGCTAATACAGCAGAGTACTCCTTGAATGATAATGGGGACTCTAAGAGTAAAGTGACTCTCGACTGTGGCGATGGTGTCGCGTTACAATATGCGCCAGTACATTTCCATATTGGTGTACTACCTCAAACATTTAGCGATGGTATTACCGTGGAGATTAAGTACACCGATGGCAAAACCGTAAAAATTAAGACATCATCTGTATTGACTGTTAAGCGCAACCATATTGTACCAATGGAGGGCATCAATAGTGAGGGTGATCCTATATCATCATCTGTTCCAAGTAATCAGATTTGGTACTCAGCGACAGGATATGTAGATTTTGAGGCATATGATTGTGGAGACGCGATATGCATCAGCAATGAATTCGATGAGACAACAGGAATCGGCGTAGCACTGTTCAACAATAGTATAGAGAGCATCAACGGCTATGCTTATAGCTCAGGAAATCTAAAAAATTTGTTGCTCCCTATGTCATTGCAACATATTGGCGATGGTGTCTTCAAAAACTGTTCACAATTAACCAATCTTGTATTAAATGACGGTTTGGAGGTTATTGGTAATGAGGCCTTTGCATATTGTTCGCAGTTGGAACAGATACAAATCCCTGAGTCGGTATATGAGATCGGAATAAATCCATTTGCGGGATGTACAAACATATCAGAGTTCAAGGGCAAACATACATCTTATGATGGAGGTTGCCTTATGATGAACGACAGACTTATTGCAATAGCCCCTAAAGCATCAGAAACTTATACACTTCCTAACAATATTAAACATATCGACAGTTATTGTTTGGTGGGCAGATCCGACATCCACGAGCTAACACTCCCAAGCGGTTTGGAGCGTATCTCTGACTACGCATTTAGCGGAGCAAGTACTCTTAACAGAATATATTGCAAGTCACAAACACCTCCTGCGATTGGCAATAAAGTATTTGCAAGTACGACACAGATATATGTACCTATGGACTCACTTGATGAGTATGAAGCAAACAATTGGGACATCTATGATCTTTATGGTTATGACTACACTACAGGAGAGATAAAGAGTGGCTGGGAATCGTTGGGTATGGGTATCTATGTTGATGACTTCTACCGTGTTCTCATGGCTGCTGCTGGTACAGATCTTAAGGCTGGTTATGCTGCACCTATTGAGTTCAAGAGAAATTATACCAACCCCAACCGTATCCGCGTGATTAATCCTGCTGGTCGTGATATTTTTTATAACATGTTTGGTAACGTTCCTGGTTTTTTAGTGTACCCGAATGAAGAATACTCATATATTGAGTTTGATGTTACTGATCCTAATAATGTTAAGTTGGCACAGAATCCTGCAATGTTGAATGTTGGTATCAACTTTGCTGTTGAAGGTGTTCTTCCTGCTTGCTTGTATATTTTAGAGGCTGGCGATGGTTCATATGCTGCACCTATCACCTATGTTGACGGCAAGATTATCTTCCCTAAGGATGGTGTAGCAATGGGTTATATGTTTGATGGTGAGGTTATCGGTTGGTGGTTGGCAAACACATCTGGTCTTATGTCTTATTATTTGCCAGGTGCCGAGTATGCAAATTGCGAGATGTCAGTAGAATATGAGGGTCTTAGTGAGCCAACTAATGGTGGTGCAGGAAAGGCAGTATTTACTTTCCAAACAAGTGCTGATGTAGCATCATTCAAGTTCGCATTTGTCGAGGGCAATGTGACTCATGACCCAAGCGAAGTTGTAGATGCAATTGTTGATGGTCGCAGCGACTTAACTATCTATGAGTCAGTTGAGAATACTGCAACTTATGAGGTTGAACTACCAGACGGTTTGTGGACTCTTGTAGCAGTACCTTACACAGCTAAGGGTACGGCTTGGACGCAAGATGCTATATCTGAATATTTCTACATCACTAGTACAGGATGGTATCCAGAGGTCGATATTCAGGTTGCTGTTGGCTCTGTAGTTGATATTACAGGTAACCCAGCATATGAGGAAAATTACCCATCTGCATCAACTATGTGTATCTACATGCAGGCTGATGGTACTCAGCTTAGATCTATCACTGCATTCGTTGGTACTGACATTCCTTCAGAGATGACTAACGAGGATCTCCTTGCATACGGTGAGGATTTCTCTATTTTCATCCCAGATATGGTTGAGAATGGTTATGCATTGGCTGTTTACAGTGGTCTTACTGAGGGTACAACTTACAATATCGTTCTTGGCTTCACAACAATCTTTGATGAGCTAAAGACTTATCGTATGCAGTACACTCCTATTACTACTAGACATACAGCAGAGAGGTATGGCAAGGAGGAGACTCTAGCTGAGCTATCTAATTTACAGTTCAGAACATTCGTATATCCAGAAAACTAATTCTGTAATACGAATACTACAAATCCACACCCAAGGGGCTGGTTACACTCAAGTAACCAGCCCTAATTGTTTGTATTTATGGCTATTATTAGGCAAAAATTTATATCTTTGCACTTATATTTAAGGCTTTTCTTAGTTTACTAAGAAATATTCAGCCATTTTTGCAGACAGAAATAATTATTACGCCACAATAAAAAACAAACTATTATTATGCTTAATAAACTCATTAACAGCTACCTCGCGCCTGAAATTGAGGTTGTGGAGGCTATTGTTGAGGCAGGTTTCGCCACCTCATCGAATGTCGAAGATCCAGTAGAGAATGAAACTCAAGGCTGGAACTAACGGCACACCATACAGAGACAAATAATAAAACATACAAACAATTACATTTATGAAGCGACTACTAACTTTTGTGTTTGCTGTCATAGCTATGGCGGCATGTACACAGAACGGTTTTGAGGAGTCCACAGTTGACCGTGAGGCTGTGCTTGGCACCTTGACCGTAAGTTTTGAGGGTAATGACGACACCCGTATTCAGCTCGATTCATGGTCTGGCAAGACCGTGTGGAATGCGAATGATGAGGTTTCGGTGTTCTACCGTTCTATGAGTAACACCAAGTGGGTGTTTACAGGTAATAATGGTGACCGTACGGGTAACCTAAGCTATGCAAGTGGCAATATTGGCGACAACACCATGGGTAAGATTATTATTGCCTACCCTTACAATGCCAACTATCGCCTTAATCCTTCGCAGTTGTCATTGGACATCTACCACTCGGCAACACAGCACTACAAGTATCGTAGCTATGGCGAGGGTGGCAATGTTATGGTTGCATGCAGCGACTTCACCAACTTCCAGCTCCGCAGTGTTTGTGGATGGTTGCGTTTGGAGGTTGTAGGTAATGGCGAGCGTGTTGAGAATATTCTCTTCCGCGGTAACAATGGCGAGCAGATTGCAGGTTTGGCCTATGTTAATGCCGAGACTGCCGAGGCTGTTCTTGCATCGGAGTCAAGTTTCGATGACTCTAACGACAGCGAGGTAGGTGGCAATATCCTCTTTGGCGACTCAGTTCTCAAGGAGATTATGCTTGATTGTGGCGAGGGCGTAACTCTTAGCTCAGAGCCTACACAGTTCTACATTGCATTGCTTCCTCAGCACTTCGAGGCAGGTATCACCATAGAGATTAACTGCTATGACGGCTCAGTGATGGAGCTTAGCTCATCGTCACCTATGACTATCGAGCGTAACCACATTCAGCCAATGGCCAAGTTCACATATACAGGCGAGATACCTCCTATCTACGAGCTTAACTACACAACAGACGATGGTGAGCCAGTAAGCCTATACTCTGAGGAGGGCTTTGGTGGCACATTGATTGAGAATCGCTATGACGCAGCTACAGGCAAGGGTACATTGGTATTTGATGCTCAGATTACAGCTATTCCAGATAGCGCCTTCCTTGCATGTAACAACCTTACCTCTATTGATATTCCTGATGGCATCCAGAGCATTGGCAGCAACGCATTTAACGGCTGTAACGCTATCGAGGAGATATGCATACCAAAGTCTATCACAAGCATCGGAAGCAAGGCATTCTATGGCTGTACAGGTCGTGCAACTATCAATTGTCGCATTGATGACAATTGGAACGATGGTTGGTTCCGCGGCGCAGGCTTCTCGGAGGTTATCATTGACAACAATGTCACCTCTATCGGCTGCTATGCATTCTACGATTGTAATAACTTGACTAAGGTGACTATCGGCGAGCGCGTCGAGAGAATACGCAACAATGCTTTTGCAAGTTGCGACAACCTTCAGGAGGTTACCATACCTGTGAGTGTTAAGAGCATCGAGTCATCTGCTTTCGACTACTGTACAAATCTTGACACAGCATACTATGGTGGTACTGAGAGCGACTGGTGGGCTATCTCATTCAGCTCTCGCAGCTCTAACCCTGTACACCACGGTGGTGATTTGTATATCAAGGGCGAGGTTGTTAAGAGCATGACTGTTCCTTCAGCTATCACCTCTTTGGGCTATCAGCTTAGCGGTATATCATTCGAGGAGGTTACTCTCCACAACGATATTACCGAGATTACCAACGAAGCATTCCGCGACTGCGATGCATTGAAGAGCGTCACTATTCCAGATAAGGTTGCCGAGATTAAGAGCAGCACATTCTACGGTTGTGATGGTTTGGAGAGAGTTGTGTTGGGGAAGCGTATTACGACTGTTGGCGAGAGTGCAGTCCGTGAGTGCC
>JAEIGA010013560.1_pt1 | contig 12410 bp, 11 predicted proteins | sample 9270691 | NCBI WGS metagenome assembly JAEIGA01 (sample SAMN17057246, study PRJNA624740) | gut metagenome | biome: biome; isolation source: fecal sample | host: Bos grunniens | place: China: Xizang | collected 2019
GATACCGCGAGCGCGACCATCGATGATAACTACGTCAAGCATTTCACGACGGTTGAATGATTTCACTGTGCCTTTTTCGATTTGGCGGTTGAGTGAAGAGTATGCGCCAAGGAGAAGTTGTTGACCTGTTTGACCTTTAGCATAGAAAGTACGTGATACTTGAGCACCACCGAATGAACGGTTAGCGAGCAAACCACCATATTCGCGAGCGAAAGGAACACCTTGAGCCACACATTGGTCGATGATGTTGTTAGAAACTTCAGCAAGACGATATACGTTAGCTTCGCGTGAACGGAAGTCACCACCTTTTACAGTATCGTAGAATAGACGATAAATAGAGTCACCATCGTTTTGGTAGTTTTTAGCAGCATTTACACCACCTTGTGCAGCGATAGAGTGAGCACGACGTGGGCTATCTTGGATGCAGAAGTTGAGCACGTTGAAGCCCATTTCGCCAAGAGTAGATGCAGCAGATGCACCTGCAAGACCTGTACCTACAACGATAATATCAAGATTACGTTTGTTTGCAGGGTTAACGAGTTTTTGGTGAGCTTTATAGTTGGTCCATTTCTCAGCGACAGGACCTTCAGGGATTTTAGAATCAATCGTTGTTGTTGCTACCGATTCCATATCGGCATAATCCTTCATGATAGGAGTTGAATCAATCATTTTATCCATATCGCTTGATTAATTTTGAGGTTGAACATTAGTTGTGTCTACTTCTTCAAGTTCTTCCATAGGCATTTCTTCAGGAAGCGCTTGCATAGCTTTTTGAGCTTCTTCTTGTTGAATCCAAGCTTTTACTTGAGGGATATCTTTGCAATAAGTTTTGATTGCAGTTTGGATAATACCCATTTTTGCGTCGAAAGCAGCTTGGAGTTCCATGAATTTAGCTTCTTTTTCTACATCTGAAGCATCAGAGATTTGAATTTCCATAGCTTGAGCTTGAATGTTTTCTTGAGCTTCGCCCATCATTTCAGTGTAAGCTTCAAAGTATTGAGCTTGGAGGTCTTCGTTGTTGAGGTAAGAATTGTTTTTAGCTTCGATAGTGAACCACACTGCTTGGATAGTGAAAAGACCTACAACGATAGTAGTCCAACAGCAAGCGATTTTTTTCAAGCGAGGCAACCAAGTGTCGTTATTCCAACCAGCAGTTTGGAACATTGACCAGAAGCCGTGGTTCATGTGGAACCAAAGAGCAACGAAACCAATGATGTAAACGATAGGAGTCCACACTTCGTTAAATGCAGCGTGGAGGAACAAAGTACCCATAGCAGGGTTAGCAGCTGCACCATCAACGTGAGCCCATGTTGCAGGGTCGTGAGAGAGAGCTTCAACGAGTTGCATTTTTGCCCAGAATTGAATCATGTGAGCAACGAGGAATGCTACAACAACGATGCCGAGAACGAGCATGTTGTTTGATGACCATTCAACGTGAGGAGGAAGAGTTGTTACATTGTAACGGTCGTTACCACGAGCTTTGCGGTTTTGCAAAGTGAGGATAAACGCATACACAATGTGAAGCACAAAGAGTGCAGCGAGGCCCATAGAAGCAACAAGTGCATACCAGTTAGCTCCGAGGAGTTGACAAATCGTGTTGTAGGCAGTTGGCCACACGATTGCTACTGCATTCATCAATACGTGAAACGTAAGGAATAGGATAAGAGCAGCTCCTGTAATTGACATAATGAGCTTCCTTCCTATAGATGAGTTAGTTAACCACATAGAAGTTTGAATTTTAAATTATTAATTAATTAGTTTGAGTTTTCTATCTATACAATAATAGTAAAATTAATGCAAATTTAATGTAAATATATTTCCTTACCAACAATTAAGGAAAAAATTCTTTATAGAAACTGAAAAAATGTTGTAGCGTAACGAATATGTGATAAGCAAGTGTTTTGGGGGAGTGTTATTTGCGTTGAATTTAATTAAAATAAGACAGAGATTAAGCGAAAATGATTTGTAAATATTAAATAAGTTATAGATATTTGTAAAATTAAAAGTAATAATATCTTAAACTATAAAGCACCATGAAGATAGTTAGATTAAATATATTTATCTTATTTTTTACCATCGTTGTGGGTTCAATGATGGGAAAGGGATTCAATGCCTCATCGCAACCCTATCGTTATGGTGGTAAAGAATTGGTAACATTAGGAGGCTTAAACCTCAGCGACTTTGGAGCACGTTGGCTCGACTCCCCCAGTGGCACATTTACAACAATGGATCCACTATGTGAAGACTTCCAACATCTCTCCCCATACTTTATTGTGCTGGCAATCCTATGAAATATATAGATCCGAGTGGAAAAGCAACGATTAAAGTCGCAGCTTCGGGGTTAAAATATATCAATAAATTATATAAGGTTTACAAGAAAACTGGAAAACTGACAAAAGAAAATCTAAAAAAAGGGAATAGATAGTTATGAATTATTTTGAAGATAAAAACATGGCTGTAATAACAACCTCGTTTGTGCTTGCTGGGTCTCAAATAATTTTAGTCTTTCATTATGAGGACGATGGATTATGGGAATTTATTAGTACCGAAGATGTTAAAGAGGGAGACTATAAAGTCGTTTCATTAGATGAGATTTTATTAATAGATTCATCTATTAATGAATTATCTGCAATGGCTCCCGGCTTTTATGCAAAAAGAGATTGTTATCAAGAAGATTGGCAAATCTCCAAAATCTTATAGTATAGTGTAGAGTGTGTAATTATTATTCTCTAAAATTGTGGCTATGCGATATTATTACCTAAAAGATTATCAAGGGAATAATTGTGTGGTATTGAATCAAAATGGAGTGGTGCAACAGATAAATCATTATTATCCCTACGGCTCATTGATGGGCGAGGGATACAACGTGTCGTCGCAACCCTATCGTTATGGTGGTAAAGAATTGGTAACATTAGGAGGCTTAAACCTCAGTGACTTTGGCGCACGTTGGCTCGACTCCCCCAGTGGCACATTTACAACAATGGATCCATTGTGTGAAGACTTCCAACATCTCTCCCCATACCTCTATTGTGCTGGCAATCCAATTAAATATATTGACCCGAGTGGTATGGCTCCAATATACATTATTAATGGAGTTTTCTTAGGTAATACCTCTGAAGGGTTTTCGGGAGATGTATATATATATGATGGCGAGCAGCAAGTCCAATTTGAAAGTTATTCTATTTCTGAATTGGAGGACAAATTAATACTTTTAAAATATGATGAAGTAACTTTGTCAGATGAAGCACAATCTAAAATATGGACTCATATAGTTTCTCAGTTTAATGGATTGGAAGTGTTTGATAAAACGTTTGATATTAGCTGCTTGGCTGATAATAAAGTAGGATATCAAAATATAGTTGGGGTAAATTGGCAAACGACATATTCTCTGAATGAAACAAATAAAAATATTAAAATTGTTGGAACTGGGAATTTTACGGAGACTTATGAACCAACAGTTGAAAATATAGCCTCAAGTATAATTGTTCATGAATGGTATTCTCATGGGATTAAACATGTCGGAGATAAATATAAATCACATAGATTAGCATATGAAAATGTAATGAGTTTTAATAGATTGTGGGATAATACAACAAAAAAATATAAAGATTTCAATAAACTACAATTTGAGAAATACCAAAAACTAGAGATTGATAGATAATATTACTTTGTGAAAATATAAAAAATGGAAAGAATTATAACTATAATAGTTTTGGCTAATGCTTTTATTTTTTCGATAAATACGCAAGAGCAGTCGTTGTACAAAAATTTGTGTAATGAACAAGAGAATAATGGATTAGATTCTTTAATTGTTGAAAATTATACGACTACATTTTTTAATAACATAGATAGTGTTATAATTGAGAATCATTTATTCGGTTATATTTTTCTTTCAAAAAAGACATCATATGTTGTAAATATAAATTGGAGGGAAAATATTAAGAGTAAAAATAATGTTAATAATTTAGAATTATATTGTTTAATAAATGGAATCGATGATTTTTTTCTAAAAAGAAGACCTATAATTAAACAAATTGTAAATCGTGATTATTGTATAACGGCTGATTATTTTACATTCCTTGATGTTAGAATTTATAAAAATGGGGAAATTATATCTAAGTTTGACGATTTTATAGGTTCAGAACGAGATGATAGGTACTATGTATACGATGATAAATTTATGGAGTGGTTTGAATTAGTTTGGAATTTGATATATGAAAAATGAATAACGAGTCAGAAATAGTTTAGAATATATCAGGCAGCATGCGATATTATTATTTGAAAGACTACCAGGGGAATAATAGTATTGTGTTGAATCAAAATGGAGTTGTTCAACAAACAATTTTCAAATGTCGGATTTTTTTGCTAATATTGCACTCGTTTTTTATCGAATAATAATCAAATAACATATTTACAAAATGAAAAAACTAACATTGACAATGTTGTTCCTTGTGGCTGCGATAGTGGCAAATGCTGCTACTCCTATTCTCGGAACAAATGTAGCAACGGTGGAGCGCATGTATCAATTCGTGAAATCAAAAAACAGTTCGTTTGACCGTGAAATTGCCGAACAATTTATTGCAGTATCAACCGTTTATGGCATGCGTGGCGATATTGCTCTCTGTCAATCAATTATCGAGACAGGTTGGTTTAAGTATACAGGTGGCACAGCCGTAACTCCCGACGACCACAACTATTGCGGTCTTGGAGTAACTACTCTTGGTCAAAAAGGTTGCCAATTTTCAACAGTAAAAGAGGGTGTAACTGCTCAAATTCAACACCTCTATGCTTATTGTTGTACAAAAGCAATTCCAGCTGGCGAAACTCTTGTTGACCCTCGTTTTAACTATGTAACTCGTGGTACTGCTCCCAACTGGGAAGACCTCGGCTCGGGCAAATGGGCTGCGGCAGCAGGTTATGGTACAGCTATCATCGCAATGTATAACGATATGATGGCATTTAATGTGTCGGGCGACACTCCATCAACAGGTAATGCATCACTCACTGCAAGCACTACATCGGTATCATTGACTGGCACACAAGGTGGCACTGCTCCTTCTACGTCAGTGACTATTACTGGTGCTAACCTCACAAGCGACATCGCTTATAGTAGCAGTTCTTCAGCATTTACTGTATCTACATCGGGTTGGAATAGCCGTACAGGTGGAACATTGAAGATTTCGCTCAACACTGCATTAACAGCAGGTACATATAGCGGATATATTGCGGTGCAAAGTGGTTCAACTCGTATTCAAATTAACTGCACCGGTACAATCACAGCAAGTTCAACACCCGATCCTGGCACTCCATCAATCACAGCAAGCAACACATCGTTGAGTTTTACTGCGCAAAAGGGTGCAACAGCGCCAACTTCATCGGTAACTATTACAGGTGCAAATCTCACAAGTGATATTGCCTACAATAGTAGTTCGTCGGCATTCAAAGTGACAACATCAAGTTGGAACAGTCGCACAGGTGGTACAATGACTATCTCGCTCGATACATCAAAAGATGTTGGCTCATATAGTGGTTACGTTGCCGTGCAAAGTGGTACTACTCGCATTGAAATCAATTGCACAGGAACCATCACTGAGGCTTCTCAACCTGAGCAACCCACGCCAGGCACTCCTTCGCTCACAGCAAGCACTACCTCGGTGTCATTTACTGCCGAAAAAGATGCTACTGCTCCATCTAAAACGGTAACTATTACAGGAGCAAATCTTACAAGTGATATCGCTTACAATAGCAGTTCATCGGCATTCACAGTTACAACATCAAGTTGGAACAGTCGCACAGGTGGCAAGTTGAAAATCACTCTCGACACATCAAAAAGCGCTGGCACATACACTGGTTATGTTGCAGTGCAAAGTGGTACGACTCGCATCGAAATCAATTGCACAGGAACCATCACCGAAGCATCTCAACCAGAGCAACCTGAAGTTACAATCTCATCACTTCCTACGATATTTTCAACCGATTGGTCTTATTCGGCGGCAAATGGGAACTCTGTAACATGGATGAATCCTGCTAATGACTACACTCGCAACATGACATTGAAAGGTGACAACCTTTATGTGGTGCAACGTGATCCCGACAATTCAACGGGCTACATCCGCATTGTAAATGCAAATACTGGCGTGATGAAAGGAGATTTGCCATCGACTGGTATTACAAAAGATGCTTATCAATTTGCATCGGTAGCAAATATGGGTGGTACTATCGTGGCTTGTAACCTTGCTTATGGCGCAACAAGTGCATTGAAAGTGTATAGTTGGAGCAGTGATGCAGCGACTCCATCACTTGTGCTTGAAACAACAAATCATGGAGGCCGTTCGGGCGACTTGATGAGCGCATCAGGAACAATCAACAATGGTAAACTTTATTTTACTTCAAACACAGGTTATGAGGGGAAAGTTTATGTTTACACCGTAACAAATGGTGTTGCAAATCCCACTCCATCTGAAATTACGCTTAAAGATGCCAATGGCGCAGCATTTAACTATGGTGGTTCGTATGCAGTAATCGAAATTCGCGCAAATGAAGATGGCACATTCTGGGCTACTGGTAAAAATGGCGTTCCTACACTATTTAATGCAAATGGCACACTCATTCGCGAACTCAATAGTGCTGCTCTCGATGGAAATATCTATGGTACATGTTTTGTGCCATTCGCATACGGTAAATATAATCTTGCTGCAGCCGTTACATATAAAACTACAGTACAACAAGGTTACTTAAATCTTATTGATGCAACTAATGGCGAGGCTTCAGCTCAAAAACTCAATAGCTATCCTGTGCTTGGCGCAAGTGGTGTGTCAAATGGCACATTTGTTACAACAGCGTTGGCAAAAGTGGAAGGAGCAACAATTCATCTATGGACACTTATTCCTAAGCAAGGTGTGGCTAAATACACAGCCAAAGGAGATGTGTCGGATGTTGAATCAATTGTAATTGATGATGCCGAAGTCGTGGTTTACGACAATCAAGTGGCTGTAGTAGGTGCTGATGTAGAAACTATTTCAATTTATACTTTAATGGGTACTGAAGTAGCAAGCGCTCAAGGTAACGAAGTGGCTACCGATAACCTCGTTCATGGGATTTACGTTGTCCTCGCTAAAACAATCGACGGCAAAATCGTTTCTGAAAAAGTGTATATTGATTAATAGCTCCTATAGACACTATATCCCCTACAAAATAACAAGCGAGTACCAGTCGGTGCTCGCTTGTGTTATAGAGAAGTCAATGTTTTGCTTAGAATGTCCATTTTGCTGCTAAAGTGGGGATGGCGTAGAAGTGGTTAGCTCCAACTGCGAGGTCGTTAAAAATTTCTACTTCGGAGCCGAGGCTGATTTTGCATTTATCATTAACCCCATCAAGAGCTGCAAAGTTTACCCAGAATTGTGGTCCGCTACTGAATGTCAAATAGCATTCGTCTCTGTTGCTGGCATTGCTCGCGAGGTCAACGTTTCCGCTAAATGTGCAAAGACCTTTTGCAAAGTGAATGACCCACACACCTGTTAATTGCCAGTTGTGAGCATATGCAGCTTTTACGTCGTGGCGATACATTGCTTGAACTGAGAATGTTTTGCTAAAGTCGCTACTTGCCCAGTTGTAGGCAGCACCTGCAAGGAATGCATTTTTCATCCAATCATATGTGCCACCATTATATTCGAGGTGAACAGCCACTGGGGCTTTCCAGAATTTTAATTCACGAGAGATTTCGCCATATACGCTTGGCATAGCGTTATTGGCAAAGTTTGCGTCGATAAAGAAGTATGTGCTACCCCAATTGTCGGGTGTGAAGTTCTCAACAGTAGCAGTCCATTGTGGACGACTAGAGAGATTATCTCCGTAAATTGCACTACCCATGTCGTAGTGGAATTGCACATTGAGTTGGGCTGACGCTGTCAATGAGGCAATTGATAATATTGTACAATATAAAATTTTTCTCACGCGACTAAAAGACTATTAAAACAAGTGAATAGTAAATTTTAGAAGGAAGAAAATGGCGAGGATACACATTCCGATTGAAACATTCTTCCATTTGCCGCTAAGAACATTAAGAAAAACGTATGCAAGATGCCCCATAATGATGCCGTCAGATATGCTGTAGCATAAAGGCATGCAGATAATACACAAGAATGCTGGGATTGCCTCGGAATAATCATTGAACTTTATCTTAACCACCGATCCCATCATCATCAATCCCACAAGTACAAGCGCTGGGGCAGTTGCTGACGCTGGAATTGCGAGAAAGAAAGGAGCAAAGAAGATGGCAAGAGCAAAACATATACCCGATACAAAAGCGGTCAAACCACTGCGTCCTCCCTCTTCTACACCAGCAGCACTTTCCACAAATGTAGTAACGGTACTTGTACCCATGATAGCGCCACAAGTGGTGCCGATAGCGTCAACAAAAAATGCTTGTTTGAGGTTAGGGATTTTGCCATTTTTTATGATGCCTGCACGAGATGATACACCAATAATAGTGCCAATAGTGTCGAACAGGTCAACAAATAGAAGTGTGAAAACAATGAAGAACATATCCCCTGTTAAAATTTTATCCCATTCAAGTTTGAAAAATATAGGTTCGATTGAAGGAGGAGTGCTTACAAAACCATTAAATTGAGTGATACCCATAGGGATACCAATTAAAGTGGTAATGATAATGCCAAAAAGAAGTCCACCTTTTACTTTCTTGATTAAAAATAATGATGTAATGATAATCCCGATTACCCCTAATAAGGCAATACCTGACGTTAAATCACCCAATTTTACTAATGTAGCGTCATCATTAACTACTATACCAGTGTTTTTAAGCCCAATAAAGGCAATAAACAATCCAATACCTACACTAATACTGTCTTTTAATGTTTGTGGAAGAATATCAACAATCTTTTCTCGAATATTCGTCGCAGTGAGGATGATGAATATAAGCCCTTCAATAAACACGGCAGTTAGAGCAAATTGCCATGAGTAACCCATGATAAGGCACACGGTGTAGGCAAAGAATGCATTCAATCCCATACCAGGAGCAAGAGCAAATGGTAGTTTGGCATATAAGCCCATGAACATAGTAATAACTGCTGAGATAACTACAGTAGTAGTAAACACAGCCCCCTTGTCCATCCCTGTAGCACTCAAAATATCGGGGTTGACAGCAAGAATGTAGGCCATGGAAAGGAATGTTGTAATCCCTGCCATGATTTCTGTTTTTATGGTTGACTTTTTGGGGTCAAATCCAAATAATTTTTGTAACATTTGAATCGTATAACTTGAAAGTTAATGAATTATCGTTTGCTCTTAAAAAAACGTTGCATAAGGTCTTTACACTCATCGGCAAGCACACCAGGGGTGATTGTTGCCTTGGGGTGGAAAGGGTGGTGGTGTGTAAATGCCGAGTATCCTCGTTTGTCGTCGCCAGCACCATAAACGATGCGTGATAGTTGGCTCCACCCAATGGCTCCAGCACACATCATGCATGGCTCTACTGTAACATATAGGGTGCAGTCTTGTAGATATTTCCCACCGAGAGTATTGGCTGCAGCTGTGATTGCTTGCATCTCGGCATGGGCAGTTACATCATTGAGCATTTCAGTGAGGTTGTGTCCACGACCTATAATGCGCCCTTGACACACTACTACGGCGCCGATTGGAATTTCGTCGGCATCAAAGGCTTGTTGCGCTTCATCAAGAGCCGCGCGCATGAATTTTATATCTTGGTCAAACTGTGTCATAATAAATCAATTCGCATTCCGTCGTTAGCAAGAATCGTATTAGGAAAAATCTCTTTTGCCTCGTTTAATAGAGGCGATTCATCACGATATCGTTTTGAGAAATGCCCAAGAATAAGTTGCTTGGCCTCAGCAAGCTGAGCGATGCGAGCTGCTTCGGCGGCTGTGGAGTGGCCACGAGGACGTGCCAAGTGAGCAAATTCGTTGGAGTATGTTGCCTCGTGATATATAGTGTTTGTGCCTTTAATCATTTCAGCAATTTGGAGGTTGAATGTAGTGTCGGAACAATAAGCATAACTCATCACGGGGTCGGCATCGGTAGTGAGTCGTGCATTAGGCACAACAACGCCATCGGCAGTAATAAAATCATTCCCCTCTTTAATGCCATGAAGGTCCTTGATAGGAACATTATAGAATTTTACCATATCCCCTTTGAGGTGGCGTAATTTGGGTTTCTCCTTAAATAGAAACCCCACGCAAGGCACACGATGCGACATGGGTATAGTTTCAACGGTGATAGCATGCGATTCAAATATCACTTCACGCGAGGGTTTTATGACGTTGAATTTGATGTCGAAAGGTACGTCGCGGCAGAAGAATTTTAATTGTTGGTCAAATAACTCTGCTCCATCTTCAAAAATGTGTATTGTTACCGAACCCGTTTTTTCTTGCAAAGCCATTGAAGATAGCAATCCTATTAATCCAAAACAGTGGTCGCCATGCAAGTGGCTAATGAAAATGTGGTTGAGGCGAGTGTATTTTAGTCGCATCTTTCTCATGCTCAATTGAGCACCTTCACCGCAGTCAATCATAAAGAGGTTGTCGCGAATATCGAGAATTTGCGATGATGGATTGTGTCGAGCCGTAGGTATTGCCGAACCACAACCGAGAATATTTAATTGAAACTGCGCCATGCAATAAACGTAGGGAATAGTTATACAAAATTAGTCATAAAAATCGGTATTATGCAAAAAAATATTAATTATTGAGTCTTAGTATACGAAACGCAAAAAAAATACGTATTTCAAATACAACACAACAGCAGAAAAAAGAATATAGAGTTTTCAAAAAAGTGGTGCAAATCACAATTAAAGAAAATTTGAATTAGTTTTTTCATAGGATTAGATTTTTAAGGTTTATAGCAAAGGGGTTATCGTGAGATAACCCCTTTGTTCTTTATTATTCGATGTTTAATTAAAATTATAATTTTCGACCTATGATGTCGTCGTTTGAAATTGACTTTGATGTTTTCTTTACTTGAGCATTGACTGAGCCAAAGCGATATGCCACTCTCAACATTGCTAATTTGCCAGTATTCACCATTTTTGTGTCGGAATATCCTGTGTAATCTCCGTTTACAAAATATTGTCGTGACACTTGCGAACTTTGCCCAATAGGATTCAATGCAAAGATACTAACAGTTAGACGATCCTCTTTTAAGAATGAGCGTTGGAGCGATAGGTAATAGTTCCAACCATAGTTTGTGATATTTTCGGTATAACTATATACATTATTGACATTACCCGAATTTCGTCCTCCAGCAACCTCGAGTCGCAATTTCCATGGCAATTGTTGTGTTAATCGAGCGCTTGCACCCCATTGCCAACGCGCTTGTCGCAATCCTTGTTCTTTAATTTCGTATTCCATTCTATATGTTGAGCCATAGAGGTTGAGTTGAGTGGTAGGGGTAATGCTCCATTGAATATTTGCATCAAGGAACAATGAATTATTACGTCCAACATTGGCATAAGTAGAATAAATATGGTTGTCGGTTGCTGTTACATACGATACAATTCCGTTGTTTGAAAATTCGTAGTTGGCCGATACGTTGAGATTAAATTTGGGTCTGATTAACATATAAGTCAACTTCATTGAGTTGTGTCGAGCACTTGAAAGATTAGGATTACCTTGGCTTGTAGAGTTGACGTGTTCTTCCACTGCTGGGTTGAGATAACTTATGCCTGGGCGATTGATGCGTGATGCATAGTTGAAAGTAAGACTATTAGCATCGTTGATTTTCCATGAGAATGCTGCCGATGGAACCCAGTCGTTGAGATTTTGTCCAAAGTTGGGTTGTGAACCATCATTAAACTTGGCGTTGAGATGAGAGTATTCATATCTGATACCAGCCTTTGCGCTTAAAGATTTCCACTTAAATCGATATTCGCCATATCCAGCCAATACTTGTGTGAGGTGAGAGAAATCGCTGAAAGTTGTATCAACTCCGAGGTATTGGTTTGTAGTGGTGCTATGGTTGTCGCGAAGAATATATTTTGCACCCACGTCGATTGTATGATACTTTGCAAACGGACGAGTATAGTCGGCTTGAATAGTATGTTCTATAAAATTCAAGTTAAACAATGAATGTGTTCCAGTGTAAGCGACTGGCATGTTTACCATGTCGTAGAATTCTTGAGTTTGGTCTTGATTTTGGTCGGTAGTTGACACAAGATATGATATGTTGAACGATTCTCCTTTGCGATGTGTAGAGCGTTGATAACTCACATTCCCAGTAAAATCGAGATAACTTTGTGGATAGTGATATTTTGCGTTATAAGAGTAGATGGGAGTGCCATCAGCTGCGGTCATTTGAGTAGATGTAGTTCCTGGAACATCAAGGTCGTGCCAATAACCATTGAACGATATGTTGAAAAGGTTAAGGGTATCGGGTTCCCA
>JAEIGA010013562.1_pt1 | contig 12409 bp, 23 predicted proteins | sample 9270691 | NCBI WGS metagenome assembly JAEIGA01 (sample SAMN17057246, study PRJNA624740) | gut metagenome | biome: biome; isolation source: fecal sample | host: Bos grunniens | place: China: Xizang | collected 2019
GGTAGTGGTAAGGTTTGAGCCGTTGGAAGAAGTAGCGGAGGTAACAATAAGCGTTATATAAGACTATATAAACACACGAAAAACGCATTATATAGATTATATAAACGCACGAAAACGCACGAAAACGCATTAAAAGCACTTTTTTAAGGAGGACAATACAATGAAATACTATGTAATGACAATCGAACAGATTAAGGGCGAAACAGAGGGTACTTATAACGAGTATGCCGGAACAAAGAAGTTCAATGACGAGCAGTCTGCTATGGTGCACTTCTATCAGAGGTGTTCAGAGGTGGCTAATGCACTCGGCAAGACCCATGTTTACATGGACATTAAAATAGTCAATTCTTTGGGTGGAGTTACGAAGAAAGACCAGATCGGCACTTACGTTGAGGCAGATGCATGAGTACCGAAGTGATAACCGCAATAATAACCGCTATAACGACTTTGCTTGTCTCACTCGGCACATGGCACGTTAGCATGAGGCAGTATCGGCTAAAGAACATGGACATAGTAACAAAAGCCATAGACGAGGTAAAGGACACCGTGACGGCTAATAATGCGGACATACAACAACATTTAGCCGTCATTGACCTTAAAATACAGACTTTATCGGATAGAGTTGACAAGCACAATGGTGTCATTGACCGTACTATCCAACTTGAAAAGGAATCAGCCATACATACCGAACAGATAAAGGTGGCAAATCACCGTATAGAGGACTTGGAAAGACATGAGACGGCATAGAGAATACCGTGGCACATACACAAAACGGGCAGTAAAGGCACTTTTGATTATCGGAGTAATTTCCGCGGAAGTGCCTTTTGTTTTGTCCTTTTTGGGTAAAGAACCTACGGCAGAACTGGGCATAGCGTGGATCACGGAGATAGTGGCTGTGATACTCGGATATCTGTGCAAGGCATACTTCGAAACAAAACAAGAACGCAAACAGGATCTTGAAGACCACAAAGCAAATATGGAGGAATAACACAATGACATTAGGAACATTACTCGCTGCACTGAGCAGCAACGCAAATGTAAATATCACACTGATGGACAGTAACGACACCGCGCTTATCACATTCGTGGCATCCGGCTATGCATCCATCGAGAGCGATCTGGGAAGCAGGACAGTAAGCACCGTGAAGGTGAATTCGTCCACTTCAATCACAATCACGCTTGCTGCAGCATAAGGAGGCGTATATGAGTGGTGAATTCTTATTGAAAGCACTGGCCCTGATATCCGGCCTGACGACACTGACAGTGGAAGCAATCAAAAAACTGCTGAACGATAAGCAGATCCAGTATAGCAGTAATCTGCTTGCCGCTATCGTAGCAGTCATACTGACATTGTGCGTATCGGTCGCATATGTACTGTATTTTGCAGTTCCGCTAAGCGCGCAGGTCATAATATCAGTAATTGCGCTGATATACCTGTCCTTCTTGTGCGCTACCATAGGTTTTGACAAGATCAAGCAGCTCATAGAGCAGATGGGTAAGTGATATGGCACACGCAACCGAAGCACAGATAAATGCATTTATTGCTCAGATAGCACCCGTGGCACAGCGCGCGTATAAAGAGTTAGGCAAAGTATACCCATCAGTATGCATCGGTATGGCATGTGTAGAGTGTGGATATGGCACAGCCGGATCATGCTTTCACCATTCCTACTTAGGTCAGAAGGTGGGCACGGGTAAAACTGCCACAAGGTACTGGGGTGGAAAATTCTTCACGTCAAAGACAAAAGAAGAATATACAGTAGGTGTCCACACCACTATCAATGCAGCTTTCCGAAGCTATGACAGCATGGAGCAGTGCGTATTCAACTACTACGAACTACTGAATAGCAAGCTCTATTCAGGTGTACAGGCGAATGTGCCGTATATGCAGCAGATGCAGCAGATCAAGAACTGTGGGTACATGACTTCATCCACCGAGGTAAGCACCGTGCTCAAGATCATAATCGACCACCATCTTACGCAATATGATAATGTTGAACGTCCTGCAGTGGGCAATCCGTATCAGGAGCCGGTCAAAAACGTGCGACTGAATACGCGCGGAAACGATGCGCGATGGCTCCAGTACGCCCTCAATAGTAAGGGTGGATATAAACTGATAGTGGATGGAACAGCAGGACAAAAGACCATCAGGGCGCTTGTGAACTATCAGCTCACGCATGGACTTGAGCCGGACGGAATATGTGGACCGGCTACACGAAAATCGCTAACATCTTAACTCTCCTCTGGTATAAGGCGGCTGTCACTTTTGTGGCGGTCGTCTTTTTTTATTTCAGAAAAGATGTTCGCCGCCCACGGCACTATATCTTGTGGTCGCGGTCGCGCCGGAGATCCTGCAATTTCATTTTGCATTTCATTTTGCATTTGTTTTGTAACGTAGTACAAAATCCTTATTTTATGCGCCTTGCAGGACTTGAAAAAAGTGCCTTAAAATAGGGGGTTTGAAGTCCGCGAAGCCTTGAAAACACAGCAAAAACAGGCATTCTACAAGCGGTTTCGATTCCCCCGTGTCACACTCGTGGACGACGCATAAACACTGCGTTTCGTCCACTTTTTTTATTTTCATTTTGCATTTCATTTTGCATTTTTGTATAATATAGAAAAATAAATAGGATTTCACAATGCTTGTGAACCACAAAATGTAGGGGAGCGCTTTATGCGTTCCCCATTATCTTATCCATATGATCTGTAAGGCGTTTTTGGTAGTAGTCCGACATGGATTTTATGTTATTTTGATAGACTGCCTTCATAGTTGTTGAGTTCCTATCCCATCCACCTAAATCAGCGGTGTATATGTCAGGTATGCCGAGGATCACGGCGGTGGAAGCGAAGAAGTGCCGCATATCATGTAGTCGGCTATCTATACCGCACTGGTTACGCAGCCTGATAAAGCTTGAAGTTACTGCAGGTGGCTTGACCTTGACAATATACCCGGTGCCGGTGCCGATCAGGTCCATCACTGCAGGTGGAAGCTTCACGTATCTATCCGAGTCGGATGTTTTGGGCATTTCTTTATAAACCCATTTGTTATTTTTATTTTCAACGAGATCTGCATGAATGTGGAGCATATCACCGTCAATGTCTTCATATTTTACTGCACATATCTCTCCACGGCGCAATCCGAGTGCAGCCAGTGCGAGGCGGATGCGCATTTTAGGCTTGGCTTTATCCCATAATGCCCGTACATCATCGTCAGACGGCGACTGTGGGCGTTTTTTCTGTTTAGTGGGCATTGTTACCCTGTAGACTATATCAGGCGCGTATAAGGCTATAGAGGCGGTCACAAGGCCGTATATATTTGCTACGGTTTTGGGCGCATGTTTGGCGGAGAGATCTGACACGAATATCTGCAGATCCTCAGAAGTCAGATTGACGATGCGTTTTTGCGCTATACCGGCAATGTTATTATTGCGTATCTTAATGTAGCCACGGATGGTGGACGGAGACAGCACGCCTTCTTTTGCACGGATATAGCCGTCCACTGCATCATGGACCGTCAGGTTATGCTGCACCTTGCGCTTTTTTGTGGCCTTGTACTCCGTGGCGCGAAGCTCTGCCTGTGCCTTAGTGGGCGCGGTAAAGGACATGTATTTTCTTTTTCCACCTTCTGTGTGGGAGTAGACGGTCACATTCCACATGCCGGAGGGGAGTTTTTTAGCTTTCATGGTCGTTGCGCTCCTTTTGCGTTTCAAAATCTATGTAATTCAGAACACGATCACGCGCTTCTGGAGAGAGTGCGTGGAGCTTTTCGGCATAAGCAAGCAAGCGATTTGTCGTTCTATCACTTCCCATTATGACGGTGGGTTGCTCTTCCACCAGATCCGCTTTTGAAACGTCGAAATAATTTGCGAGCATTTCAATCTTATCTATGCGCGGATATATCTTTGCGTTTATCCAGTTTGAAAAAGTATTCTGCTTGAATCCCAGAGCCTTACATACATCAGCGGAATTAACGTCTTTTATTTCCATATAACGCTTAATGTTTGCAGCCATAACCTCTTTATTTCCCAACATGTCCATATCCTCCTTATGGCAATATTATCGGATAAAATGAAAGTTTTTTCAATTAGTTTGAAAAAAATTCTTGACAATATCGGTTTTACCGATTATTCTATATGTAGTTTCGGTTTTACCGATACCACAACATATAGGAGAGGAGGATACAAAAGTGGCAATGACATTGAAGGCTCTGAGGGTAAATGCAGGGCTAAAGCAGAAAGAAGCAGCGGACCGTATAGGCGTTACGCCTGAGACATTGGGGAATTGGGAAAATGCAAAGAGTTTCCCAAACGTCAAGCAGATCAGCCGGATTGAGGAACTTTACCACACAAACTACGCTGATATTATTTTTTTGCCTGATGATATCGGTTTAACCGAAAAAGTACACGCATGACCACCGTACAGCTCATCAAAAAAGCCTACCACGGCAACATATCGCAAATGGCACGCGACACCGGCATACCGTACCAACGACTGTACAAGCTACGACTGCAGGACGGATGCGACGGGCGCATAACACTGGATGAGCTGAGGAGCCTACTACGACACGCGGTATATCCGCTGACGGATGAAGAAATACTGACGATGGTGAAGGGAGAAAAGCATGGCACGTGAAATGACAGAGCAGGAGTGGATGGACTGGAAGAACAACAACCGCATAGAGATAGAGCACAAGCATCCTGAATGGACTGATGCGCAAGTGTCCACCTATCTACACGGCATGGCTGACATATTCGAAGGACAGGGACTTATATGCCGTCCGAGATCAGTGAGGTGGATGTGATGATAGGCAGAGTTAAGCAGATAACTGCATGGCTCGGACTTGCCGGATCGGTAGCATTTTGCATGGCAGCAGGAGCAGCCGGATATCATCAGATCGAATGCGCGCACAAGACCGCGGTGCTTGCTGAGGATGCTACGCCTGAAATGCCCGTTCATACAGATACGATCATCAACGTTACCACCAACGTGGAGCCGGGCGGATATCTAATAGTCAATTCGCCGGAGCAGGAAGACGTACAGGCACGACAGATATCTGATAGCGACCGCGATCTGATAGCGCAGACCATAGCAGCGGAAGCCGAAAACCAACCGCTCGAAGGCAAAATACTGATTGCGCACGTGATCCTGAACAGGGTGGACAACGAGGCATTCCCGGACACAGTGGAAGGTGTCGTATCAGCGCCGGGTCAGTTCACTACATGGCATAACGGGCAGATCCAAAAGGCCGTGCCCACCGTAGAAGACTACGAAGCCGTAAAACTCGCATTGCGCGGTGAGAATCAGGAGCCGGTTTTCTTCTTCAGGAATCAGCACTATCACGGATGCGGTAAGCCGTACACACAGGTAGGCGACCACTATTTTAGCACTATAAAAGGGATGGTATAGAAGCATGACAGAAGCAGAAAAGGAAATTATTGCCAACAAACACGAAATACTTGACCTGCAGTGGCAGGTATACGAACTGAAGCGGCAGATAGGTACGATCCGCGCAGAAAAGATGCGCAAGCGTGACAACAAGCGCGGATGTAAAACACAGTGCAAGCGGTTCGAGGATCAGGGGCATATCTGTCCACTTGAGGAGCAGTGCCCATATCACGAACTGGACAATATAAAACCAACAGGCAATCAGTCAAGCAAAACAGGGTATGAGATATGGTGCGACCACGAGCTTGCAGGTGGTACACGGTCGGATGCATTGATGTCCGCTCTGATGTTTGCGCCACGCCCTGTACAGACATATTGGGAAGGAGGTTGTACGACATGAAACCTACATATATAAGATGAGCCGATGCACCGCGAATGCACCGACTCGAAACTAAAAACATTTAGCTATGTCTTAACGATAGCAGGAAGGAGCTACAGATGCAAGACAAAATAGAAGTCACTATTGATTTCGACGTTCTAAAGGAGCTGCAGAGCCGCGCAAAAGTCGCGGACGATGCACTAAATCGTATTTACAACGTAATCATGGAGCGGAGAGACGACATCCACGGCAATGCTGAAAGCAGAAGCGCATGGCTCGACCGCATTCTTGTAGAAACCCGTGCCGCACTCGCAAACGCCGGGTATCACGTCAACAAGATCCCATTCACATTACCAGTAGAACCACACGAGGTGGATATACCGCAATTCATAAAGGAGGGCATGAAATGAGATACCGCGTAAAAATCAACCGCTACCTTGAATTCTACTTCTGGGAAAAAGGCGAAGCACTCGATTTCATGGAGCAAGCGGTCATGGCATACATGCCGAAGGATAGCGAGGAGCTGATGGTGTCAATGGATATTGTATTTCCGAAGGAGGACAGAAGGGATGAGTAATATTGCTGAATTCAACGAACTACTCCGTAGTACGCACCGCAAAGGGGTAGAGGATCTGATAGGTGCAATGGAAACAGGCGGATTTTATGAAGCACCGTGTTCAGGTGCCCACCATCTGAGTAGACCGGGCGGACTTGTGGAGCATTCGCTAAACGTACTGGATGCCGCACGTGCACTCAATGCAGCATGGGGCAGACCCGTCGAGGATCACGAAACGCTCATTATCACATGTCTACTTCACGATCTTGGCAAGATGGGCGACCACTACAAACCGAACTATGTAGAAAACATACTCAAGAGCGGAGAGCGTTCAAGTGCGAAACCGTACACCACTAATACAGAACTGGCGTACATACCGCATGAGATACGATCTGTGATGATAGCAGAGCGGTACATCATGCTCACAGAGGATGAGGAACAGGCAATACTTTTTCACAACGGCCAGTATTCATTATTCAAATACGAGATACCCGGCAAAGAAACGCCGCTTTACATGTTGCTTCACTTTTCCGATCTGTGGGTATCGCGAGTAACAGAGGTAGAAGATGGAAACATGGAAAACGATTGACTGGATTGATGGCATACCGCCTATTTACGCCGTTTCAGATTGCGGAAATGTTAAAACCGTCGAACACAATAGATGCAAAGAGTACATAAAAAAGCAACAGACGGATAAATACGGATATAGCAGAGTCATGTTGTATGGGGCGAAACCTTATAAAAAGTTTGTTTCTGTACACAGACTGGTTGCAACGGCTTTTATTCCAAACCCTAATAACTATCCGCAAGTTAATCACAAGGACGAAGACAAGAAAAACAACAATACTGCAAATTTGGAATGGTGTACATGCGAATACAACAATAACTACGGAACGCGTAACCGCCGTCTATCTAAATCAAAAACAGGAAAGAGGAGACCGTACATGATGAGAAACGAAAAAGGCAAATATACAGGATCAACATTACGAAAGGAGGGCAACTAATATGGGCGCAATACCTGTACTAATCATGGGGGCAAGTGGCTCCGGCAAGTCATTCAGTACATCGACATTTAGTGCTGATGAAGTGGGCATCATATCGGTGGAAAAGGGCAGACTTCCATTTAAGAGCGATCTGAAAGTCGCAAAGATACCGAAGGAGTTCGAGGGTGCACGCGACTACGCATCACTCAACAGATGCAAGTACGCATGGCTGATAAAGTCCATCGAGACTGCAAAGTGCAAGTCCATAGTGATAGATGACAGTCAGTATCTGCTTGTAAATGAGTTATTCGACCGTGCTGCAGAAAAAGGCTATGACAAGTTCACACAAATGGCTGCCAATTTCCGTAACCTGATCCACTCTATCAACGAGATGGAGCAGGACGACAAGATCGTCTATTTTCTCCACCACACTGAGCCGGATGTGGACGGGCGCGAGAAGGCGAAGACTATCGGCAGGATGCTCGATGAAAAGCTGACACTCGAAGGGTGCTTCGATATCGTTATCTACTGCAAGGATCACAAATTTTATACGCAGTCCAATGGACAGAGTACCGCGAAAACGCCGGAAGGATTGTTCGAGGATATTGAAATTCCGAACGACCTGAAAGCCGTAGATACCGCAATACGCAACTATTACAACATATAAGAGGAGGAAAACACTATGAAAAACATCGACTTAACTAATGTACAGGAGGCTTCAGACTTCCAGAGACCGGGCGCAGGAGCATACATCTGCAATATCACGAAGGTGCAGGATGTACCCGTAGATCCACACACCAACAAGGGCGACTACCTAAAAATATGGTACGACATCGCAGAAGGTGAGTTCAAAGGCTATTACGGCGATATGCGCAAAGAGCACCCTGACTGGGATTATGTCGGCTCATATATGCGCTCGTACAAAGAAAAGGCACTCGGCATGTTCAAGCGTTTCTGTACATCCGTATCAGAGAGTAACGCAGGTTATGAGTTCGGCACCAAAAACATGGATGAGTCCACTCTGGTGGGCAAGAAGGTCGGTCTTGTATTCCGTGAAGAGGAGTACGTAAGTAATGCCGGTGAGATAAAGACACGCTTGCAGGTGTTCAAAGAGTTCCCCATAGACAAGCTTGCAGATCAGAAGGTGCCGGACAAAAAGATGCTTGACGACGGGCAGAAACCTGCAGTACCTGCTGATGATAGTTTTACCACGGTTCCTGAAGGTGTGGCTGATGCTCTGCCGTTCAACTAAAGACAATGCGCACTATTATCGAAGACAGTAGACAAAAAGTAGGTAAACATGAGCATAAAAACGTGTGGTTTAGGACGCATGGCATAGAGATATGCCGCTCTAAACTGCCGTGGGGAGACTATGCGCCCGTACCGCCCGTGTCCATCGACACTAAGGAAAACATGCTCGAAATCGCCGGCAATATATGCGGAAAAGAACATACCCGGTTCATAAATGAATGCAAAGCCGCGCGTGATGCAGGATGTCAGCTCATAGTGTTAGTGGAAAACACGGACGGGATCACGGACGTATCACAGGTGGACAGGTGGCAGAATCCGCGTGAAGAGTATTCGCCAAACTGTGTACAGGGTCCACGTCTCCAGAAGGCTATGTTGACCATACAGGAGAGATACGGGGTGCAGTTCATGTTCTGTGCCCCGAAAGACTCCGCACCTATTATAGAAGGAATATTGCGAGAATATGGGAACTAATAAGTATATGAATGCGGCATTACACTATGCCGAAAAACTCGGATGGGCAGTCTTTCCCGTATCTGAGAAAACAAAAAAACCACATACTCCGCATGGATGCAAGGATGCAAAGAAGGACCCAAAGGTTATACGCGCATGGTGGGATAGACACCCAAACGCGGCTATAGGCGTGGCAACCGGCAAGCCGTCAGGATTTATTGTCATAGACCTTGATGTAGATGAAAACAAGGGACTCGACGGTATGCGCGAATTGCGTGAATGGGAAAAAGAGCACGGCGAACTTCCTGAGACAGTATCAGCTATCACGGGACGTGGTGGGTCGCATCTGTACTATAAGTACGACGGGTCCACTGAGCAGTACGGCAACCGTGCCAGCATACTGGATGGTATAGATGTACGTGGTGACGGCGGATATGTAATAGTACCACCTTCACTACATCCTAACGGCACAGAGTACCAATGGGAAAATGACCCGGACGACACCATTATGTCCGAGATCACGGACCTTGTGAAGAAGTTTTTGTCCATCGGTCATGAAGGTGGGCAGTCTGAAACATTCGCACTGCCGGACAAAATCGGATCAGGCAAACGTAACGATACAATATACCGTTTTGCGTGCTCTATGCAGAGTAAAGGTGCAAGCGACTCCGCTATTATGGCTGCTTGCAAGGCTGAGAACGCTGCCCGGTGCACACCACCGCTCAAAGATGATGAGGTGGAAAAGCTTGTCCAGTCCGCGCTCAGATTTCAGAAGGGCATATCTGACAGCATCGCTAAGTCACGTGATGAAGGGCACCCAAACATCAAATACATGACGGATAAGAACGGCGACCTGACAGAAAAGCCGATACAGTCCATTGCAAATGCAGCCGAAGCTATCGAGTACGACAAACGGCTTATTGGTCGTCTGTGGTGGAATGAGGTCACTTTTTCGCCTTACGTTCTGGGCGACTTGCCGTGGCGCGCGTGCCGTGGGTGGCGCGAGTGGGATAACACGGACGATACCAACCTGAAAAGCTACATCGAGGATAAGTACGGTCTGAAAAGCGGAGAGAAAACTATGGATGCGCTCAACAACGTAGTCCACAAACACCCGGCTAATCCTATCAAGGAAATGCTGCAGAAGGCCCACGAGGGGTGGGATGGGAACAAGCACGTCGAGAACCTTTTACCGCAATTTGTCGGTGCTGAAAAAAACGACTACAACACAGCCGTACTTCGCCTGTTTATGATGGGCGCGGTATCTCGGATCTATAAGCCGGGGTGTAAATTCGACTACATGATGGTGCTTGTCGGTGAACAAGGCAAGTTCAAGTCAAGTTTCCTGAGACTGCTTGCTACCAACGATCTGTGGTGTCACGACAACTTTAACAGTTTGGAAGGTGACAAGGCATTCGAAAAATTACGTGGCAAATGGATCGTAGAACTTGCGGAGCTTCAGGCTACAAAGCGTGCAAAGGATGTGGAGAGTATCAAGGCGTTCATAACCAGTACGACCGACACTTACCGCTCACCATACGCCCGTAGATCTGAGGATCACCCACGGATGTGTGTGCTTGCAGGTACATCTAACCCGGTGGACTTCCTGACGGACAGGACCGGTAACCGTCGCTTTTTGCCCATCACCTGCAGTGTGCATGAGACAGTAAACCCTTTTGACGACATAGAGGCATCACGTGCCGAGGTACTACAGGCGTGGGGCGAGATCATGGACGAATATATGCGCGCCGGTGGGAATATACCACTTGTGCTCAACAAGGAGCAGACGGAGACCGCCAAAACGATACAGGAAGGCTATCTTGAGGAAGACCCGGACGTCGGTATCATTCAGGCATGGCTTGAGGATCATGAGAGTGTGGACAGGGTGTGTGCGGTTCAGCTCTGGAAGGAAGCACTCAACAGGGAATTCGAGCGGTATACACGTAAGGATATCAATGCGATACACGAGATCATGAAAAACAATATCGTGGGGTGGAAGTCGGTCGGAAAAGTTCGTTGCGGAAAGTATGGAGTGCAGCGCGCATATGATCGTGACGGAGCCGAAATCGTTGACGAAATTGACGACGGCAAATGGGAGGGTGTGCCGGATGAACTACCGTTTAACGATTAGTTTGCATTTAGTGTGCAGTTTTTGTTGCCGAACGGGTGTTATCGGCAACACTATCGGCAACACCTCAAAACCGCATGGTTAAGCTATTTGTTGCCGTTGTTGCCGTTGTTGCCTTTGATATCTTTAAAAGTAAAAAAATATAAATATAAAAAAAGGAATATATATAGAAAAAAATGGCAACATTGGCAACGGTACGGCAAAACCCTTGATTTTACTGCATTTGAGCCGTTGTCGATATGGCAACGCAGGAGAATAACCACATGAATAACGACATTTTACAGACATACTACAAGATTTTCACAACTTATTGGCAAATATTCAAGAAATACGCCCAGATCGACTTTACGCCGGACTACTACAAGAACGTCACAGATGAATGCGACAAAACATATCAGGAGTTCAAGAAGGTGGATAAGCAATTCACGCTCGACATATTCAAGGCGACTATGGGCGCACTGGTACGGATAAAGGAGGAAAGCAAAGATGAAGGTACTGAATAATAACTGCAGAAATGACATATCAGATCAGGAGTGCTACCACTGCAGTATGAATGGACACATTACAGAATGCCCTGAGAAGTGCGAGCAGTTCGAGCCGGTTATGTCTCAGGAGCTGATGGACCATTACAAGGCATTAGGTGAGCATTACAACAATAAGGCTTCGCGTATCGTTATGGAAACATACATGCTCGGACGGAGGGATGCACAGAAGAAAAGAGATAATAAAGTGAGCGATCTGATAAGAAGGCAGGATGTGCTCAAGATCTGTGATAAGTACAACGGTCAAGGGTGGGTATGGTCAATGATCCGCAAGGAAGCAGAGGAGCTGCCATCTGTAGAGCAAGAGCCTTGTGCAGATGCTATCAGCAGACAGGCGGCAATTAAAGCAATAACTAACACAAGTGGCATAAGAGGTGATGCTCTAAATGCCTTGTATGATTTACCACCCGTCAATCCTACAAAGACAGGGCATTGGATAAGCCATTATGACGAGGACGCAAAAGAGGGTTGGTATGAATGCGACCGTTGCCATACTGAAAGAGCATTTAATACTGATTATTGCCCCGATTGCGGTGCAAAGATGTCGGAAATCCCGAGCGGAATAAATTGCGATAAATGCGAACACTTCAAAATCCTATATGAGCCGATACGAGGAACAAGCGGTGTGATAGATACGGGACGGGCAAGGTGCAGTAAATACGATTTAATCAAGGATTTTTCTAATCACGGACAATTTAAGTATCTTCAATGCCCGGATAAGGCAGAAAGTGAGGA
>JAEIGA010013563.1_pt1 | contig 12409 bp, 19 predicted proteins | sample 9270691 | NCBI WGS metagenome assembly JAEIGA01 (sample SAMN17057246, study PRJNA624740) | gut metagenome | biome: biome; isolation source: fecal sample | host: Bos grunniens | place: China: Xizang | collected 2019
ATTTGGGAATCCGAGGCCCTTCGAGATAAAAAGGCGGGCGGGGGTTTCATGTCTGCGCGTCGCCGTCGGTCGGTGGATGCTGTCGCTGCTGCCTTACCTTCCATCGCTCGAAGGCAGACTGCTTGCGCTCTTGTACTGCCTCCTTGGTGTGGTAGCCAGCATCGTTATGGAGCTTGTTGTGGCACGGTCGGCACAGGCTCATCAACCCCGACAGCCCGCAACCGATAGCCAACCGCCACATCTCCTCCTTGGTCGTCGCCGTCTCGATGGGCACGATGTGATGCACACACGTTGCACTGCGCACATATCCACGCTTAATGCCACGCTTGCGGCCTTCCTCCAGACACATCTCGCACAGCGGTTGCGCCGTCAGCTTCGCCTCACGCAGTTGCTTCCACTCTCGGCTGTTGTATATTTCCGCCTTGTCCCGCTGTTGCTGGATGCTGTTGCACCTCCATGCCAATCGATTCTTCTTCATGGTCTCATTAGCATTTCATGCTCGGCCATTGTCTGACGCACGGCATCATTACCACTCATATCCGCATGGTTTCCACCTCATGTGTTCGTTCAGCCATCGCGCAGCGTCCTCGCTCGCTACCTGCCTGCGCCGCTCGGCAATCGCCTCCGCTATCTTTGCCGTCTGCTTCATGGCAGAATGTCTGGGTGCATTCTCCTCTGCTTGCATCGTTCAACCTCTTCCGCTTGTTCGCGTTTGTGTTCTTCCGTGGAGCGCATCATCAGCAAATCGAAGTCGCGTTCCTTTTGTTTTTGCACCACGGCCTTTGCCAATTGTGTGACTTCCGCCTCGGTCATATAGATGTCGCCGCGTGCCCGAACAAAGTCATCGGTGATTTTTTCGATGCTTTGAATGCGATTCTCGGCAACTCTCTTTGTGCCTTCGACCATCCTTACATGCGAGACATATGCGATATATTCTTTGCGCTTTACGCGGCCTTCGGCGATGTCTCCCAGCGCCTTCAGGCATCCCTTCATGTCATACTTCTCGCAGCAATCCGTCCTTTTCCTATTGATCATCAGCCGTCGGCAGTTGAGCACAATGCCGCTTTCCACGTCATTTGTCTGCTTTGCCACATTATATCGTGAAAACCTACACGTCACGCACGACTTGTTGATGATAATCCCCCGCTCATTTTTGGTTTTTTCCATAGCTTTCTCCGTTGAATAAGTCATTTTGATTTGTATTTTTGTGTCTTTTATATGGCCTGCCGTCGTGAGGTTTCTGACCGAAGTCGCCCCTGTCATTGTCTTCGAATCCCTCCAATAGTTCGCGCTTGCGCTCCTCTTCCTCCAGTTCACCCACCACCTCCGTCAGCAGCTCAAATATGTTCAGGCAGTTCCGGCATACGGCAATAAATCTCAATCGTCGGTAAAGATGCGGGAACGTGAGACACATAAAGCGTTCGAGGATTTGCTGGACGTTGAAGTTCTGCGTCCACCGTCCGAAGAATGGTTTTTCGACGTGCATCACACGCACGCCCCTTCGTCCGTCCTCGTCGGTGAGGTAATAGGTGGCCTCGCAAACTTCTGGCTTAGCCTGTGGATCTGCCAGGTTGAAGTTGTCTTCCCATCCTATCGCGTGCTCGAAAGTTGCCATCACCTTCTCGTTCTCTGGCGTAAGGTTGTGGCGGTCGTCCATGCTGCGTACAAAGCAGTCGCAGACATTCTGAATCATCTGGTAGATGTTGATGCCTTTCTTGCTCAGTATGCGTTTCAAGCGCCCATAGCACCATACGCTCACCTTGCCGGCTACGGTCACATAGTTGCCTTCGTTATTCTCTTTCATAATTCAATCTCGATTGTATAGTTCTTCCATTTCAATGATGGTCGCTTGTTCTCCACGAACCTCTTTATCTCCTCGCTCGTCACCTTGAACGCTGGGCAATACCGCATGTGCATTGTGCATACATATCTGTCGCCCATCATCACATCAAACGACAGGAAATTATATCCATTCATTTCGTTGCTCCATTAGTTTCCTGACTGCCGGATTCGTGGCCATCAGTGCGCCCACCGCCGCCGGACGTTGTTGTGCCTCCCGCATCTTACGGATCAGCACGTCCGCGATGTCCGCCTTCGGCCCGTCCACTTCCTTCCAGTATAGCGTCAGGATGGTGTTGTTTATGTATGTTCTGTTGTACCCCAGCGCCTTCATCCTTTCCTCCCATTCCTCCGTCGCGTCTTTGTCTGGATGTAGGGCAATCACTCGCCGCTGGTCGATGATAGGTTTCAGCCTTTCCCGTGTGAGGTTATACTTTCCGCTACAGGCCATCCATATATTGTGGTTGTCGTTGCCGAAGTATATCGCCGCGAACAGCGCCGTCTTTTCGCTCTCCACGATGTGGACGTCCGCGCCTGGGTATTTCTTCAGCAAGTGCATGCCGAACAGCGTCTGTCGCATCTCCACCTTCTCCTCCGCATATTGGGGGTATTTCGGCACGTATTCGCCAGCATCATCCTTCACGGGGTAGCCGTATTCATCGCGCACCACATCGCGCCGCAGCATGGCGTGAATCCAGTCCGTTGCGTAGCCAGTCTTCGTGCGGTGTCCGTCGTCATCGTACCGCATGCAATGCCCCGTGCGCGCCGTGCCTGTCTCGTCAATCTGCCAGAAGAGCGGCCAACCGTCCTTTGTTGCCCCGACGCAGTAATCATCCAACACGCTCTCCACGCGCGCCTTCTGCTCCATGTTCCAAGGAAGCCTGTTTAGCCACCTGTGGAAGTTGCTTGTGCGTTTCATGCTGTGTTCAATCATCTTTTTTGGCAAGTACATCGTCGGCAGTGGGGGAGGGGCTTGCCGCTTTGTGGCGGTCAAGTTCACCGTCTTGTCGTCCACGTCAATACCGTAGCGCCGTCCGAGCCATCTGATTGCATCGTCGAATGTCATGCCCTCTTTCTTCATCAGGAACTTCACCGCGTCGCCGCCCTCGCCGCAGGCAAAGCACTTGTAGCAGTTCTTTGCCGGATATACGACGAAGTTGGTGGCGTGTCGGTCATCGTGGAATGGGCAAAGGCCGATGTATCGCGCCCCTTTCTTCTTCAGTTCCACGAATTCACCTACAACGTCCACGATGTCCGCAGCCTCCAGCACCTTCTGAACGATAAACTCTTCGATTCTTGCCATAGTTTTCTTTATATCTCGGCGAGGCGGTAGCCCATTGAATGCCTACTAAAACGCGCGCGAGAGGCCGCGAAAGCGCGGGGGTTCCCCTCTCTGTCCATGCGCCCATATCTGCGCATGGCAGTGGGGAAGACCATGCGCAAGCGGCTCTTCCCATAAATATTTGGGGAAGTTACTAAATTCCCCTTTAGGGGAATAGTTCTTTGGGGAAGTTACTAAAACGGGGCAACTTCCCCAACTTCTCCGAATGGTTTGTCACTCTCAAATTCTTCTGGATTCAGGATGTATTTAATGTGCGTTTGTCCCTTGGCGCGTGTTTCTGGCGGTTGTGGTATCACAAAACGTCTGTTAAGTGCCACCGTCATGTCATCATCTTGTGCCGGTTTGTTCTTTACGCCACCCCTGTCTCGGAATATTGTCTTTATCTTTTCCTTAGTGGCAGGCCATTCGATGTCATTCCTGCCGGTGAATAACCATTCACGAATGTTTTGTGGATTGTCGTTAAGTTTGGGTTCTGTGTTCAACTGCTCAGGCCTTCCCCACCCATCCACTGGCAACACACGGAACTTCCAATCGGGGATGTCTCTGCCGCGCGCTTTCATCTGATGGACGGTGAACACCGCTTCGCCAGTGGTGTCGTTCTTGTCCTTCTTTGTGGCAAAAATGTCCGTCACCTTGCGCTCCAACATGCTGCCCAAATGTCCAACCAGCTTGTCGGCCCCTGGGTTCTGATGTACGAGGCACCAAAGACTGATGTGGTAGTGCGACGCTGCTTGCATGCACTTGTAGATGATTTCTTGACATTCTATATTGCTGTTGAAGTCGTTCACCACGTCCAACAAACCGTCGATGAATGCCACCGTCGGGCGATATATATATAATGCCTTCAACGTCATGCGCCATCTCTCTATGGCTGCGGTGATGCCCTTTGTCTCGCTGGCCACTTCACGGAGCATTAGCACTATAAAGTCGTCGTATGACTGTGCGTAGTCTCTACTCGCCATCGTAAGCACACGATTTTTTACAGCGATAGTGTTCGCCTCCTCCATCTCCGTGTCTATGTATAGCACTTTCGGATGGGGGATTTCCTCGGCCAAAGCGTAGTGCATATTGCCGTACTCACCGCACAGGAATGTCGCCATCATCTGCGCCAGCGTCATCGTCTTGCCGTTGCCCGCTTGGCCTGTAACGGCGTGTATGCCGCCAAGCGGGGCAATGCCCACGCCATTCCACGATAGCGTGTACTGCGGCGGCGTGTATGGCTTCGTGAAGTCCAAGCGGAAAGGCGTGGGATCGACGGACATCCAATCGTCGGCACTCAGGAATCGCTCGTCCGCGTCAAAGTCTGGCCTGTCGTTCAATAGTTCCTGTTTTATTCGCTCTTCTTCGTTCATAGTTCCTTCCTCTCAATCAATAGTCAGTCTGTTCCCGTAGCCGTTCACGTCGCCGCCGTAGCGCGACATGATACATATCATCCATCAGTACGCGGTGCAGCCCGAGCTTCTGCTTTCGATTCTTCACTGCGCGCTCCGTCCGCTGTAGCTGTTCCGCCGTTTCTTTGATGGACGTATTCCTCAGGTGTAGGTATTCCAGCAACTCGTCCTCCACCTGCTTCCATTTCTTATGTTCGCGTCGTTTCATAGTTGTTATATTTTCTTTCCAAAGTTCCTTATTAAAGTTGTAAAAAGACAGCGAATCTCACGACGGGCTGCCTTCTACAAATAAAAAAAATGAAAAAAAGATATTCCCCTCTGCGTCTATAGTGGCTTGGGACACTAAGCATCGCGTGATTCAACTCACAATGCTTGCCGCATTAGAATTTAGGTTGGGCTATCCAGAGTTCTTTCAGTCTGTCTATCCCCCATTGCCTCCGGCGACATGCGCCATTCTTCGCCTCCTGCCTGTAGCATTTGGCCCCCTCTATTAACGCTCGGGGTGGCGTCTGTGGCGGTGGCGGGAATCGAACCCGCGCTCATCCAACACCTTCGGGGAATCATCGTTTGTGCGATGGGCCACATCCCCTTATTCCATTTGCTGGTTGCTCCAGTTTACCAGCTTTCACCGCCGTTGCTCGTCTATCCGAGCCGTCATGCGAGGCCACTTCTGCAAGTACCTTTAGAATGGAATATCGTCGCCGTTCTCAGCCTGGGTGTTATTTGCTCCCATTCCCCCATTCTGCACCGTCTGTGGCTGCGCTGCGGCCACCTCACTCGGTGCGCTTTCTTCCGTATGCGGTTGCGCTGCCGCATCGCTCGCTCCGCCCTTTGCCGCGCCCTTCAGCGGAATGGCCTTGTAAGCGTGGACGCTATTATACCACTCCCCATTATACTCCCGTGCGTCGATGTCGAAGTAAACGCGCACCGTCTGGCCTACAAGCGCATCGAACTGCGCCACGCGCTCCTGCCCGCCGTTGCCGTTGCTCACCTCGAAGACAATACGCCTCGGGTACATCTCCACCGTTTCCACCAGGTACTTGGCAATCTTCCATTCCTGGCCGGTCTTGCTCACGCCGCAGCGCTCGCCAATCTTGAATTTTAAAATTCCCGCAAATTCCATTGTATGTATGTTTATTGATTCTCTTCTGCTATTTCCTCATCGTCCTCCTCGTCCAAGTATTCGGGGAACAACTCGGACAACTCATCGCGCACCCACTGCGGCGTTATCAGCTTAAAGCCGCCGAAAGCCAGAAATGCCATGTAACAGAACCCGATGAGGTTGGTCAGCCTCACACGCTCTATCCCGTTCGTTGCATCGGGGCCGCCGTCCAGCGTTAAAAGTGTAGGAATGCACACAGCCGTGGCAATGATAATTGCCATCAGCATCTTCACAAGTTTTGTCAGTTTCATAGTCGTTTATGTTTATTGGTTGTTATTAATCATCAGTGCAAAGCGGTTCCCCCGCTTTTTCTTTTATTCTTCCAGTGCCTTGCGTTTCCCCCGCAATGATTTACGCCCATTACTTTTGCGATATACCACCCTGTCAGGCCGAGTGAAATCCAAGTCCCCGTCAAGGATCATCTTTTGGATAGCGTGAAGCCTATATCCCGTTCTGGTGTCATGCACTGCACCGCGTGCATCTTTGTATCGACTTGTTGCCTGCGGCAAATATTTGCCGTAATCACGCATGCCAGAGCGCGTGAAAATCTGAATACGCTTGCATAACTCGTCCTCAGTTACAAGCTCCTCTTGGTATAGTAGCATCATTTCTTTCATCGCCTCACGTACTGCCATGTTTACCACGTGTACAATTTCGCGTTTTGTCTCTTTGTCAATCATGTTGCTTTAGTGTTTGTGCAATTATTAATTTTTCTTAATTTTTATTCCGTTCTTGTACGAATGCGGGAAAAATAGCCTATATTTGCAATGTGTTAGCGTGCAACCGACTCCGCTGAGTCTGGTGAGTTATTTCTATGCCCGCATCCGTCTTTGAACGGTTTTCGATTGCAAATATATATACTTTTGAATAATTGTGTTCAATTTAATGAAATAAAGTGTTTAAATATTAACATTATTTAAGAAATAGTGTTCAAAAATGGAGAAAATAGAGAGATTTCAAGCCGCTTATAACTATTTATACGGCAAAGGCGCGTTCCACAACAAAACAGAATGTGCAAAGATTCTCGGAAGGAGTAGAGCTCATGTCTCTGAGGCATATTCAGGTCGTGCGCCATATTTCAATGACCGTTTCTTGAAATCGTTTGTTTCGGCTTTCCCTGAAATCAGTCTTGAATGGCTTATTAATGGGACAGGCGAAATGTTGGTGAAGAAGGAAGAACCTGAACAACCGAAGGATATATTGATAGACATATATGCACAGCTCATACGTCGCGTCGATGACCTCCGAATACAATTAGATGCCGAGCTTAAGGCCGTGCATGAAGAACGCATGCAACTCCATGCCTACATCACACAATTCGCAAAATTTGCTAAAGTGACACCATACGCTTCCGAAGAAGTTGCAACGCTTAAAGTCGCAGAAAAATAAAAATTATAAATTATGAGCACATTCGCATTTATTCTGCTCGCAGCTTGCTTTGTTTTTATCGTATTATCGTGGTACAATAAGCGTATAAAAGAAATGGAAGAACAATCCCAACTGCCATCGTTTGATATTCCAAAACGTCCTCCACTAACCGATGCCGAGCGCGAAGCTATCCGCCAGGCTGATGAAGCATTCGACTGGCATACACATAATGCCATCGTAATCGGACACTACTACGGACAGCTCCCGGAACATATTGTTGGCAACCATTGGACAAGCATATACCCCGACCTATACCATACCAAGATTGCGGGTATCAACTTCCGTCATGGCATACGCAACCTCGCTGGTGTGTATTTCGATGCCATCATCGTTGCCGATCCAAAGAACAAATATGACCATAACGCTATTAAGATAATACATGCACAGGATAAGCGACATCTCGGCTTCATCCCAGCCGATGAAACGGATGTCGTACGTGCTTGGGTCAACAATCAACTCCCATACCCATGTCGCGCCCACATCGACGAATTCGAGGAATGGGATGACGAACGTGAGCGTGACATCATTCGTCTATATGGAGCAATAAACATTCAGCGAAATAAGCAATAAAACAATAAAAAATAAGTATTAAAATGTTTCCCCAAATCAAAAATGCTTTGCTAAAAATCAAACAATTACACCATTAATTCAAATCCCTTCCGAATCACCAGATAAAAAACGTAAAAATGCGCAAAATGCTTGAAAATTCGGGAAATACAGCGGATTTTGAGGGAATTATAAAGTTTCGTATAATTGGCGATATTTTGCGATATTTTGCGAATTGTTTCCCCATTGTTTCCCCATTTTGGGGATTGGGGAAACAGGTGGGGAAACAAAAATAAAAAAAACTATGATTACAACATCTATCGTTTTTGACCATCGCGGGCGGACAAAAAAAGGAGAAGAAGGGCCGCTGGAGTTGCGTGTGATTGTCAATCGCAAACCTTATTATATTAATACGGGTGTGCGCGTGCGTGAAAAACAATGGTCATTCGACCAAATTGTGAGGCACCCTCAATCGGATGAGTTGAATGAGCGGCTGGGTATTATCGCGCGCAAGGTAATAAAGAAAGTAAATGCTTGCATAGATTCTGGACAGGATGTTGATATTGCCAAGATACGGCATAGTGTATGGGATGAGGATGACGGCGATAGCATTATCGCCTGGATGCGCAACGAGATAGAACGCCTTGGTGTGCGCGATGGAACTTACCGACATTATAAAAGTGTCGTAAAGCGTATTGAGGAATATGGCGAAATCAGCACATGGAAGGACGTAACATTGGAAAGCATCTACACGCTTGATTCTTGGCTTAGACGTTTGCCCGGGAGAAATGGCGCGGGAAAGATAAGCGGTGGCGGAGTGTATAATTACCACAAATGCTTGCGCACGTTGTTCGCTCGTGCTGAAAAGCGTGGATTGCTTGAAAAAAATCCATACCATTTGTTGCGCGGGGAATTTCCAAAGGGCGACCGTGAGAATACCGAATATCTCACAGAAGATGAAATGCGCAAGATAATGGCATTTACACCCGCGCCTGGCACGTACATGGAGCATGCGCGCGACATTTTCATTTTCCAGATGTTCACTGGACTTTCCTATTCAGACACACAGGTATTTGATTTTTCTTTGTATAAGAAAGTCAAAGGAAAATGGCGTATCATTGGTTATCGCATAAAGACTGGCGTGCCGTTCGTTAATCAACTGTTGCCTCCAGCTGTCGAAGTTCTTGAACGAAATGGATGGCAAGTGCCCAAAATGACCAATCAGGCATACAATCGCGAGCTTAAGCAAGTGGGCATTGCGGCTGGTATTACTTTTCCACTGCATTCTCATCTTGCACGTCATACATTTGCGACTTATATGTTGCGAAATGGCGTAAAAATTGAGAACCTGTCGAAAATGCTCGGACATGCCAACATCAAGCAGACACAGCGATATGCTAAGGTGCTCGCTGAGAGTGTCCATGAAGAGTTTGACATGATAGAAAATAAAATGAAAGCCAATGCGCGAAAGGAAAAGAAAAAGACAAAGGCGTGAACCTCTCACGCCTTTGCATTAAGCCTTGCCATGTCTGCCTGCAATTCGGCAATCTCTTCGTCGCTCAATTCTACACCATTATTTGTCGCATTGTCATCATCTTCCCACGGAAATTCGATTAAGTCCTTCGCGCAATAGATGTTGTTTTCGCGTAGATTATTGCTGCCGCATACAGCTCCGAGAATTTGATACGTTTGCCAGCGTGTGGCGCTCCAAAGGTCGCGATGCCTGAGATTATAGCCACGAATGATGCTTAACACTTCCCACCATTTAACCTCATAAAGCAGATCGCGGCGCGGGAAACCGATTACGCCCACGAGAAGATTATACGCCTCGTGGGCGCTTTTCAGTTTTTTTCCTTTCCCTCATCTTTACTTTCGTTCATGTTAGCAGTTTTCTCAATCTCGGGAATCTTAAGGAAATCGGCAGACAGTTCCAAGATGACATTATGAGCCGCAACAATCTCCTTGATGCTCTCCCAATTTTGATTTCCGACAATCTTTTCAACAGTAAGATTTGTTTCTTCGTCGGCGGTGATCACGGCGGAGAAAATCATCGCAATGCGATTTTTCAGCGTACTTAGTGGTGCTTCAAAAAAAGATATTCCTGTTAATGATTCAAAGTTCAGAATGGTCTGAAACGTAAACTGCACTGGGTATGTGGCACCATTGATTGTAATTTCTCTTGTCTTCATAGTTCCTTATTTAATATTAACCAATTTCGAGGTTTTCAGGTTCGTTGTTTTCTTCTTCATCATTATCGGGTTCAGGTTCCACAATGCCGAGTTCTCCCACACCTGTCAGTTGAAGCGTGTAAACACCACGCTTGCGGTTCTCTGCCGTACATTGTACATCAGTAACTATGCACTCGCCTTGAACAATGCCTGTTTCTATCACACGGTTACTTCCTCCGCCAGTATTGTCAAGCTCAAAATCGAACATAGTTTTATTTGTAATTGCTGACAATATATCTTCGTATGTCAGTGCCGATTCACGAATAATTTCTGTGTGATATAATGCACTTCCTGAAGAATAATAAGTTAATCCAAAATAAACAATAATATCTACAGGTGCGGTGTAAACGGCTTTTGTAAGCGATGAAGCTGAAGTTGCCAGAGTGTTAAACTCCGTGTCAAATATTCGAGCTATTGTATTTTCGCCTACTCCTTTAACTGTATCGCCTTTCTTCAGATGAACGGGAACAGGATAATACCAATACATACTACCTGGGGAACTCACTGGTGGTTGCTTGAACTCAGAATATGTGAGATATTTTGCTTCAGTCTTTGGCTCCACATACGCAGTTGCTGAAGCTTCCCATGACAATCCCACAATCTCATTCTCGGCAAAATCGCCATCGCTATCCTTCGTGGAAACATCTTCTAACTGTGCAACCACATGTATGGATGATGTCTTGCACAATGCTATACATTTTCCATCGAGGAAAAGCCTTATCTTTTGTCCTTTTAGTGCCATATTTTTTTGATTTTATGATGCGCTGCCGTCGTGTGGCAGCGCATCGGTTAGATTTAGCTGAGTGCTCCAACGCCAGTGAATTGGCATTTTGCACCTGCATTTGCACGGTTCTGTGCGTCGATGTCGAAGTCCGTGAGATATGCCGTACCGCTGCGCTTTATTGCGCTGGCGGGAGAAACGGCTGTGCGGTTCTTGTTGGATGTCGGATCCGTCTGGTCGAATGTCAGTGTCACCAACGTCTTGTTGATGATTAGCGACATTAAGTCAATAGACGTTGTGCCTGTTGCGTCGGTGTCGATAGTCACTAACGAATCGGTACTTACATCCCACGACAATCCAACAATTTCTTGTTCGCTCCAATCTCCTGTGCTGTCCTTTGTAGAACTATCCTCCAAGCTTGTTCCAATGTGAAGTGTAGCCGATTTTGCAGAGGCTATACATTTCGCGGTGCCGCCTGACTGAGTTACAAATACGCGAAGATTCTGTCCTTTAATCGTTGCCATAATTATTTTCCTACTTTTATTGTGTTCTGAGATTAACTTGCACTCTGTAGAGTCCTTTGTCAACGTAGTAGCTGACTTGTCCGGCGTAGTATTGAACATCGGATGGGATGGCTGCAAGTTGCTCGTCGAGTTCGCCTTGAGAGCGGCCCATGAGAACTACGGCACCCTTTTCCTTCAGTTCGGTTACATACGCGGGGACTTGTTCGGTCTCTGCCTTATTCACTTTCTTGCTCATCTTCTGTATATTTTTCGGTGATACATTGATAAGTGATCTTCTGATAGTAGCAGGGTTTCATCCAGTCCCACTCGATGCCCTGTGAGGATGGAGAGCCTGGCTGTAGTTCGGGTATCGCGTTGCCGTTGGTGTACATCGTGGTGATGTAGGTGTCAATGGCTTTGCGTACCCTTGCCACGAGGCTGTCAACCTCTTTGGGGCTGCTTGCGGCTACGTCCACACTTGCCTGCACCGCGTCCTCGTCGCTCTCCCAGACGCAATCCTTTGTGGAGGTGTTGTTCTGGAATCCGTCGTTGGTGATGATGATATTCGGCAACGGGGTGTTGTCGAGTTCATCGGGCGGCACTTCAAAGCAGGTCGAGACTACACGACTGCCTATGGCTTCCATGAGTTCGGTGTCTGCTTGGATTGCATCGTAGAATATTTCTGCAAGAGTCTTCATCTTTGTGGGCTTGGTGTTTTGAAAATCGGGCGAGTGACAGCCTTTGCTCGTGCATCGGAGCACTCGCCCGACCGTTTCAGGAACTATGAACCTGCTACGTTAGTGAGAGAGTTTATGCGGGAACGGTCACGGTGATGGTGTCGGTCACGGTGCTGTCGTCTGGCAGCGTAGCGGTGACAGTCACAACGGCGGTTCCGGCGGTAGTGCCTGCAGAGATGACACCTGCGTTGGTGACGCTCACGCCTGAGAGGGCGGTGGTCACGGCGTAGGTGATGACAGCACCAGCCACGTTGCTGATAGCGGAAACGGTCTTCGAGCCGTTCTTGGGAACAGTCACGGCGTGCTGGCTTGCGAGCACTTCAGGAGTCTCGGCATCCATCACAGCGTAGCAAGCGAATGCCTGAGTAGTGCCACCTGCACCGTTGATGTAGATGGAGAGGTCAGTCATTGAGAATGCTGTGTTGATGGTGACAGCGGTGATGTTCTTCTTGCTGACAGCCTGGCTGGTAGCGTCGATTGTCAGGCGGACATCGCCGTGCTGCTGACCTGCG
>JAEIGA010013564.1_pt1 | contig 12408 bp, 15 predicted proteins | sample 9270691 | NCBI WGS metagenome assembly JAEIGA01 (sample SAMN17057246, study PRJNA624740) | gut metagenome | biome: biome; isolation source: fecal sample | host: Bos grunniens | place: China: Xizang | collected 2019
AAGCTTATGAAGATCTCTCCAGTTCTCGCATTCTCCGTTTGAGAGTTCAATGTATATCTCTATCACGGTCCGGGCCGCTGCGGTGAATTCGTCGACTGCGGTCTCCATCAGTCTGATCCAGTTTGTCCTGCTCGACCAATCAGGATCCGGCTCGATCAGATTGCGAATCCGGTCGATATGCTCCAGTTCATGGTTGAAAATGCTTTCGATCTTAGCTGCTGCGTATTCGTATTTCATTTTAATCCCTCCTTGATTTCAAAAGAAATTCTCTGGACCGTGTCAGGTGTTAAGCCGCTCATTTCATAATCTTTGAGTTTAGTGAATACTGCGTATAAAGTCATTCTCTCCGATTCGGTTATATCCAATTCTTTGAATCGTTCCCAGGAGAAATTTCGTATCCCCCAGGTGCCGGAAGTGGAGCGTTCTGTCAATGTTCGCATGTTGTGACCTCCTTTATTTGATGACTTAAGTATAAACTATTTCGTTTACATTGTCAATCACTATTGACGTAAACCGAAAAATTTACTAATATATTTTTGAAAGGAGGTGCCGCTTATGGACTATGTCGAATCACTGCAGTATTTAAACATTCTGATTTCTTCTGTCACAATGGTACTTGTAGTAATCATCTTATCAGACTGGAGGTAAACATGCTTTTATCAGACCTGATCGCATACGCGATCCGCGTCAGCAACACCACCTACACAGAGTGCGCCGCGGCCCTGGGGATCTCCAAACAGAACTTCGGCCAACGTCTCCGGCGCGACTCTTTCGACATGGAAGAGGCGCAGACCATATTTCAGACCTGCGGCGTTGAATTTCACGCCTCGATAACTTTCGGAGGGGACACATTCCAGATATAATGTAAGTAAATAATATACTTATAAGGAGGTATTTCCCCATGGATGCAAATGTTATTATCACTACTATTCAGGCTGTTGGTTTTCCGATCGCCGCGTGTGTCGCTCTCTATCTCCATATGATCCATCAGGACGCGGATCATAAGGAAGAGGTCAATCAGCTTAGAGATGCAATTCAGAATAACACGGCCGTGATGCAGCGTTTGTTGGACCGGCTCGACAAAAACTAAGGAGGATACCAATGTTAAACGGAATCGACATTTCTCACCACAACGTCGACCAGATCCGCCGCGGTACTCTTACTGTATCCGCTCCGGACTTTGTCATCATGAAGGCCACCGAGGGAAAGACCTATCGCGATCCGCGCATGGATGAATACCTGCAGCTTATGGACCTCGACCGCCAGGGCCTCGGTTTTTACCACTACGCGCGCCCGGAGATCAATAACCCGGTCGCGGAGGCGCTTAATTTTATTGATCGCGTCGGAAGCTACGCCGGCCGCGCAATGTATGCTCTTGACGTCGAGGGGAAAGCCTTTCAGCTCGAAAAAGCTCCCCTCTCCGGTTGGGTCCTTACCTGGCTGAAAACTGTCGAGAATGAGACCGGCGTGAAGCCCCTTGTATATACCGGCACCGAGGGACTTATGAAGATCGGCCGCGCGATCCTCGCGAACGATACCGGCCTGTGGTTTGCCAGATACCGAAGCAAGCTGCAGAAAGAAATGTATGCGCCTTATCCGTTCTGGGCGATCTGGCAGTTTACCTCTACGCCATGGGACTGCGACAAATTCAACGGAGACCGGAAGCAGTGGGCCGCGTACATCAAAAAGAGGTAATAAAACATGGCAAGGTATAAAGCGATCTCGTTTGATACCATAGAATCACTCGCAAACAGGGCTGCCGGCGGAGACTCCGGCGCCCTGGCGGAGCTCGGCCGCCTCAATTCCAAATACGGCCGCGCAGCCAATCAGCGAGCGCGTGAGCTTGAGAAGCGCGGACTTGAGACCGGCGCATATATCCGCGCCCAGGAGGAGACCGGCAAGGAAAAGCCCAGATTCTCCCAGGCAAAGACCGGAGACGCGGAGAGCCTGATAAGGAGCCTTGAACAGACAACAAAGTTTCTTAATTATCAGACCTCCATGGTATCCGGCGAAATGCTCCGGCGTGAAAACATCATGAAAGGGATGGAGCGCGCCGGGTATAACGTCGGGAATAATAAAGAAGGATTTCTCCGGTTCCTCGACTCCAACGCATGGACGGAGATCCGCGGCATGTTCGGCAGCAAGGACGCCATGCAGCGAGTATCGGATGCTCTTGAAAGCGGCGCGGATATCGAGGACCTGATACTGGCATATCAGGAGTTTGAACGAGGGGAATCTAAAGCAGAGGATATACTGCAACTCTGGGACGGGTGGGCTAATGAGGACGATTACAGTTGATACGATAGAAGGACCGAGAGAGGAAAAGGTATTTTCTCCAGATGAGTGGGACTTTCATAAATATATCTATTCTCCTACTACGGTCCGGCATGGCGTGAGGTATTATGAGATCCCATGCGCGTTTGATATTGAGACGACCACGATCTCGTCAGAAGAATATCACCCGACAGATTCTGCAGTATATGAGCATTTAAAAGGGCTGCGTCTTTTCTATGATGAGAAAATTAAAAATGATATTCCGGATTTCAATGACCTCCGGAAAAGAGTTTTTAATCAGATCATTCTCAAAAAAGGAAAGATGAACATTGACACTGTGTATCAGGAATTATCAGGTCTTTTTCCTCATTATTTCCCGGACGATATTCTTAATCCGTCGGATCAGCTGCTCAGGATCCTCGACACCTACGACCAGAATATGCCGAAAAAGGAAGATTTTCGTCCTTATGCATTCATGTATCATTGGCAATTCTGCATGGGCGAAGATGTGTTCTTCGGCCGCACCTGGGAGGAACTCACGAACTTTTTTGACTGGATCTCCTACCATTTGCAGCTCAACCATAATTTCAGGCTGCCGGTATACGTCCACAATCTCAGTTATGAATTCCAGTTCATGAGGAGATTCTTTATTGTTACCGACGGATTTTACAGAGACATCAGGAAACCTCTTAAGGCGCTCCTGAATGATTCTATCGAGCTCCGGGACTCCTACGCGCTTTCTAATATGTCCCTCGAAAAATTCTGCAAGAACACACCGAACGTGATCCACTATAAACTGACCGACACCTATGACTATTCCAAACTGAGGACCCCTCAGACACCTCTCACCGAAGAGGAGGAGGCTTATTGTTATAATGACGTCCGCGGCCTCGCTGAATGCATCCGGGAATATATGCAGCATGATTCTCTGGCGAAGATCCCCATGACGTCGACCGGATTTGTCCGGAGGGAATACCGGAACGGCTATGCCAAAAATAAAAAGCTGCGCACTGCGTTCCGCGAAACTGCTCTTGATGAACATTTATATAATCTGAACCGAGCCGCTTTTCGAGGCGGAGACACCCACGCTAATTTATTATGGGGCCGTCAGACGGTCCGGGGAGTGCATTCCTATGATATAAAATCAAGCTACCCGGCATGTATGATGATGGATCTCTATCCAATGGGAAAGTTTTTCAAAGTCTCACCCAGGACGTTTTATAACAGGGATATGTCAGAATTTGCCATGCTCATAAAATGCAGATTCGTGGACCTGCAGTATTCAGGCGTGTGCGGCAATCCTTATTTACCTCTCTCACGCTGCGAGGCTGTATCTAAGGAGAGAGTGATCGACAACGGCCGAATCCTGAGCGCCGGCGTCGTTCAATGTGTCCTGACAGACATCGACCTCCGTATCATGAAGGAGGAATATTCCTACTCAGATTTTTATATCGGGGAGGTCTGGGCGTCGCATTATGGACCATTGCCGCCGGAATTCAAAAATACTCTGATGGATTATTTCAGGAAAAAGACCGCGCTCGATGGCGATCCCGAAATGTTCTATGAGTACAGTAAAGCAAAAAATAAGCTGAACAGCTCCTATGGTATGATGGTGACGGACATCGCTAAACCAAAAGTAATATATGAGCATGGGGAGTATAAAACAGAGCCGCTCAATGTGGGGGAGGCCCTGGAGCATTATTATAAATCCCGGAATTCTTTTCTTTCATATCAACACGGTGTATGGGTCACAGCTAACGCGCGCCTCCGGCTCCGGCGCGGTCTGTGGTTAGTCGGCCGCGACAATGTGTATGATGATACAGACTCGATAAAGTGCCGCGGAGATCACCGCGCAGATTTTGACGCACTGAACGCTGAGAATGAGAAGATAGCCCGGGAGCTGGGCGCCTATGCAGAGGCTCCGGACGGATCAATTAAGATCCTCGGCACCTGGGAGGAGGAAACTCCTCCGGAGGGCTACGAGGAGTTCCGGACCCTGGGCGCGAAAAAATATATCGTCCGGACCGGCGGCCACTATCACAGCACGATTGCCGGCGTGAGTAAGAAAGCAGGTGAACGGTTCTTTAACGAAAAAGGTATAGAAGCTTTCGAGATCGGAACCGTGATAGAAAAGTCCGGACATCTTGTGGCCTATTACAACGATGACCAAATCCACCGGATCACCGTCGACGGCTGCACATTTACGACGGCATCTAATACCGCGCTTATCAATGATACATATACGATAGGGATCACCGGCGAATATTTAGGACTCCTCGAAAATGCACTTGCAAAGAGGGCCGATATTGTGTAAACTGAAATCGGAACAGTAAACCAAATCAAAACCAACAACAAAACAAATGGAGGTAAGAAAATGAACGGTTATGAAGTAAGAGTTTCTGAAAGCGGAGGCGTTGAGCTGTCCAAGAAGATGAAAGCGGCCATTGCTACCAACCTTTCGAGCTGCGTCGACATCGGGGAAATGACCGACGGAGAGAACAGCCTGGTCCTGAACGTCGCCGGTTATACCGTGGTCGACATCCACAACGAGCGCAGCAAGGGAGAAAAGGACTATAAGAAGCTCATCATCGTCAGCACGGATCAGCGAATGTTCATCACCGGCAGCCCGTCCTGCATGGAGACGTTTATCGCGATCTGGGAGGCCATGGACGGTGAGGACCCGGAGACCTGGGCCGTGGAGTTCTTCCAGATGCCGAGCCAGAACTTTAAGGGAAAGAGTTTCATCACCTGCAAGGTTGTTTAATATGGAATGGTACGACATCCGCAAGCGGAGCGAGAAGCTCCGGCCGGTGTCGATAGTGATCGGAGGACGCGGAATAGGAAAGACCTATTCCGCGCTTTCTTTTCTATTGGAGACCGGCAAATCATTTCTGTATCTCCGGAATACTGACAAGCAGATGTCCCTTTGTGCGTCCGCGTTCGGGAATCCCTTTAAAAAAGTTGCGTCGGATCTCGGCCGCGATATCACCATGAAGGCCGCCGGCGAGATCTATGTCGTAAAAGAGGCTGATACAGTGATCGGATATGGGGCCGCTCTCAGTACATTCGAAAACCTCCGCGGCGTCGATCTCTCAGACGTCGAATACGTCCTGTTCGATGAGTTCATAGAGAACCGGAAACTCAGTTTCAAACAGGGATCCGCGTTCATGAACCTCTATGAGACCATCAACCGGAACCGTGAACTGGAAGGGAGGCCGCCTCTTATCTGCATCCTGCTTTCAAACGCGCAGCGCCTTTCTAATCCCATCCTGGCGGACCTGGGCCTGATTCCTGTCATAGAAGACATGATTCGAAACCTCGTCCGGCTCCGGATCACACGAGAGTATTATATCGAGCTGCCTGAAAGCAGCGTATCCGCGGCCAAATCTGAGACAGCTTTATATCGTCTCGCGGCCGGCAGCCGCTACGCGGATGAGGCCCTGAAGAATGAATTCGCGAACGATTCCTTTTTCAATGTGGGGAAAAAACCGCTGCAGGAATTCCGGCCGGTCTGCGCCCTGGATGGCATCTATATATACCGGCACAAATCCGGACCGCACTATTACTGCTGCCGGAGCCGCGCGGAAGTGATGGAGTATAACAGCACCGATCAGGGCGCCCTGTTCAACCGGCTCTATGGCATCCGCCTCCGGAGCGCGTATGCTGCCGGGAATCTGTTTTTCTCAGAATTCACAATAAAATGCGATATTGTGGATAAACTGAAACTGTAGTATCATTTAAATGAAGGGTCCTGAAAGCCCCAGGCAAAGCCCGGGAGGGTGGGGCCGCCTTGCCAGCCTGGACCCTTCCCACCCTAAAAAGGAGGAAAATATGACACCCGAAGAAATGGCAGCATTGATCGAGACCCAGAACGCGACTATCGCAGACCTCGAAGCAGAGCGAAACTCTCTGAAGGAAGAGAACGCGCAGCGCCTCGAAGCACAGAGAAAGATCGAGGAGGAGCTTCGGAGGACAAAGGAGCTTAATTTTACTCTGTCGCGGCAGGTCGACAAACAGTCAAAGAGCGCGGAAGAGATCCTCGCTGAAATGTTCTAAGAAAGGAGAACAGATATGAATACAACGCAGATTTACACCCTTGTAAACGCCGTGAATTCTGAGGCTTTCGGCGCTCAGGCGCTCAGTGTCCAGGATCCGGCCGGCCTTATCAGCCTGGGGACGACCGTCCTCAGCAGCTCCACCAACACGGAGGCTTTTCTTAATACCCTCGTGCAGCGGATCGGCCGAACTATCATCAGTTACCGGAAATATCAGAACAAACTCGCGGACATGGTCATGGATGACTTTGAATGGGGCGCCATCGTCCAGAAGATCCGCGTTCATATGCCGGACGCGGAGGCTGACCAGTCTTACGGCCTCACGACCGGAAGCAGCGTCGACCACTACGAGGTCAACCTTCCGACCGTCGATCAGAAGCTGTTCGTCACCCGTGCGCCGTATCAGTTCCACGTTACGATCCAGAGAAAGCACCTGAAGGAAGCTTTCCTCTCTGAATCTGCAATGGGCCGGTTTATTTCTTCCATCATCGGACAGGTCCGCAACGCCATGGACGTGTCCCTGGAGAACCTCGGCAGGATCACCCTTGCGAACATGGTCGGAGAGACTGTCGCCCGTGAGGTCAAGCTTGTGACCGATTACAACACCGCGACCAGCTCCACCCTTACTGCAGCCTCCGCCATGTTTGATACGGATTTCCTCGCGTATGCAATGCGCCGGATCAATGAGACCATCGACGCCATGCAGGAGATGGGCGTTAACTACAACGACGGCAGCATCGAGACCTTTACTCCGAAGGAAGATCTTCGCGTGAAGCTCATCAGTCCCTTCGTCCGCGCGGCCGAGACTGTGCTGCAGTACAAAGCATTTAACGAGGAGTTTGTCCGGCCGGATTCCGGTTACCAGAAGCTCGCGTTCTGGCAGGCTGCCGATTCTCCTATGGAGATCAACGTCAAGAGGATCTCTGACGGGACCGCGGAAAACGTGGAGAACATCGTCGCGATCCTTCACGACAGGGACGCTCTCGGAATGTTCCGGAATGATGAGGAAGTGGTCACCACTCCCGTGAACGCTGCCGGCCTCTACTACAACACCTATTACCACGCGCGCCAGATCTGGTTTAACAGCCTGGATGAGAACTTCGTCTTTTTCACCCTGAACTGATGAGGTGATATCATGGCGATGACTGCGAAGTTTTACACGTTTGATAAGCGCAGGAATTCGACAAAAACGCCCACAATCGCCGGCCTTACTTCGGAGGATCTTTCAATAGTCCTGAAGTCTCCGACCTCCTACAAGACCCCTTCGCTGCACGTTACACGCGCGGCGGAGGGATTCCCCTTTAACTATATGGACTGGTCCGGGTGGTTATACTGGATCGACGACGTTGTGTCAGTCGGAGATAACCGATATGAGATCCGCTGCAGTATGGATGTGCTCGGGACGCTCCGGGCGTGGATACTGCAGACGACCGCATTTGTGCTTTATGATGAGACTCCTAACAGTGAGATACCTGATACGAGGCTTTCAACGAAGACAGTAAGAGGAATCCGGAGCGCATCAGGACAGTTCAACTCGATAGGTCAGATCTCGACACCGGACGCCGCTATCGTTGTTCTCGGGATCACAACAAAAGACGGGGTGAGCTTTTTTGCTATGGACCAGGTCATGGCACAATCATTACTGACAGACGTAAACCGGACGGAACTTCCGAACCTGTTTCCGGCGACTCCCTCCGGTGGGACGATCGAGGATTATCTTGAGTTTGTTGCGGATGAACTCGGGACGTTTTTCGAACGGATCCTTGGATGTTCAAGCGCGTCATCTGCGATCACATCCGCAATACAGATCCCGGTCACACTTGGAGCGGCTCATGGTAATTCGCAGGAGATCTATCTTGCGACATATCCCACCGGGAAACGCGCTATCGAACTTGATTGGAGATCCTACGCGGACACGCTCACGATCGCAATACCGTGGACGTTCAGCGACTGGCGCCGGAGAGCTCCGTATACATCACTTTATTTATTCTGTCCTTATTTCGGTATGATCGCTTTACCTACCGAGGAGCTGATCGGAGAGAGCTCTATCACGATCGAGGCAAGCCTTGACCTGCCGACAGGAGAGGCTGTTTTCGAGGTATACGGATATAGCACAAATCACTATATCGGCACATACTCGGCCAACCTGGGCGGATATTATACGGTCGGATCCGGCGGAGTTTCTTTCAGCAAGCAGATCACGACCGCGATCGGCGCGACCGTGGCCGGCGCTGCGATCATTGCATCAGGCGGAAGCGCTGCGGCAATGGCGGCAAAGATCGGAGGCGCAGCCGTGGCCGGAGTCATCGGCGGAAATACTCCCAATGTGTCGAGTATCTCCGGAGGCGGAGGAGGTGCGTCAATCGCCCTTCGAAATACGTCTTACATATTCGAGATAACTCATGATACCACCGTCGCACCGGATTCCGTAAGCGCTTCGATCGGAACTCCTGCAATGGCGCAGAAGTCTCTCGGCGGCCTCACTGGATATGTTCAGACTAAGGCGGCAAGCGTATCCGCTCCGTTTTATGATGGCGTCATTGATGAGGTAAACTCTTTATTGGATGGAGGTGTTTTCATTGAATGATAAGTTAATACCGTTCTCCGACCTCCTGAGAAACTTCTTTGCAGTAAAGCCTAAAGACGTTGACGGAGTGGCGAACACGTCCGCGATCTATTACCGCGACAAGCTGCTCCGGCTCGTCCTGGGCCGCTTTGAGATCACAGGATGGCCGGACGAATGGGATCTTGATTACGCACTGACCCGGCTGTTTCTGGACGGATTCTTTACTATCACCGATACAGAGATCGGCATCGTCCCTCTGCAGTGCGGCGTACATGGGAATAATGTCTGGAACCGGCCCAATCAGGTGATAGTCGCAAATCACGTTCTGGGCTCGTTTAACCGGACGATTGGAGTCGACTGTGCTCTCATCCGGCTGCAGTATAATTACCACGGAATAGACGCCCTCCTGCAGCGCTACGCGACCATGCTTGCCATGTGCGACAGCTCCCAGGCCGTTAATATCCTGAATGCTAAAGTCTCGTTCGTGGCATTCGCTGAAAGCAAAGCCCAGGCGGAGACCATGAAAAAGATGTATGACACAATAGCAATGGGAGAGCCGGCAGTATTTATGAAGGGAGATCCCTCCCTCCGCGATCAGTTCATGTTTAACAATGTGAAGCAGAATTTCGTCGGCGCGGAGATCCAGGACCTGAAAAACCGTATCATGGATGAGTTTCTATCGGAGATCGGGATCAGGAATACAAACACGGAAAAACGAGAGAGGCTCGTTACATATGAGGCGGAGAGCCGGGAGGAGGAGACCCGGTCCGGGATCGCTCACTGGTTGGAGACAGTGAACCTCGGCCTGGATGACGCCAACAGGCTTTACGATCTTAATCTGAAGTTTGGGCTCCGGATGCTTGCGACGGATCCTGGACAGCAGGAAGGAGGTGCTCCGGATGAACTTTCAGAATCAGATTGATTATGGCCAGGGCTTCGGGATAGATGTTTTGTCCGGAGTTCCGGAGATCGCGCCCCTGAACCGGGATACTCTCAAAAGTCACATCATGATGAGGTGCGGACTCCTGATACCTCTGTACTCCGAGCCGGAGACCATGCAGGCCGCTATCGCTCACTGGTTTGATTATATGGCGTATGACATCTCTAAGATGATCGAACTCGCTCAGACTGAGTATTTGCCGCTGGAGAATTACCGGCGTCATGAAGATGAAACCATCTGGAGACATACAAAAGATGATAACACCATCACCGACACAGGGACGATCACGGACGATCTCGACGGGACAACCACAAATGAAGTGAGCGCCTATAATGAATCGACCTATTCCCCTGAACGGCAGCAGACAGTCGACCAGACAAACGAGCGGACACTGGACACTGAAAGGAGCGACAACGCGGAGCGGCAGCATGATGAACGAAACGCCCGGACCGTATATGGTAACATAGGCACTATGACGTCACAGGATATGTTCAACCAGGAACTGGATCTGCTGCAAAGATTCAATCCATATGACTGGATCGTGGACCGGCTGCAGTCTGAACTGTTCCTTGGAATCTGGTAAGGAGGTGTAAAATGGCATTTTTTGAATTTCCGCATACACGGACATACGACTCAGACCTTGGATGGCTGATCCGGCAGTGTAAGACAAATGCGGAGGCTATAAAAGTACTGGAAGAGTGGAAGGAGACCGCGACCGACGCAGTCGCCGAGCTCCGGCAGCTCCTCGATAACGTGGCGGCCGGGATCTTTCCTCCGGAGATCAGCAACGCTATCAAGACGTTTATCGTAAACAATTTTTATGATATTGTCGGTGATATGCTGAAAATGGTCTGGTTTGGTCTGACAGACTCCGGTTATTTCGTCGCATATATCCCGGAGACCTGGGAGGATATCCAGTTCTTTACGACCGGTTACGACTACACGACCGACCTGATGCCGGAATACGGCCATCTGGTCCTCGGATATTAAGGAGGTAAAACATGGTAAGACAGTATATAGGCGCCCGATATGTTCCTAAATTTTACGAGAACAGTGATGGGACCCATGAGTGGCGGTCCGGCGTCGCATATGAACCGCTGACCATTGTCAGCTACAACGGAAACAGCTATACCAGTAAAAAGCCGGTTCCCTCCAATATCGGCGATCCCTCCGCCAATGGCGATTACTGGGCCGTTACCGGTTTATATAATGAACAGGTCGAGGCTCTCCGTCAGGAAGTGGAGACACTGAAAGATGAGTATGACGACATCGACAGGAAAGTTATCTGTCTGTCTCAGAATCCCACGCGGAACCCTGTCGGCACATGTACGGCCCTGAAAGTGGCAAATCATGCGTTCCTGATCGACCTGGGTCTGTTCCTCAACTTTGCGGAGAATGTCGCAACCCTGAAAAAATATGGGATCGACACCATCGACGGGATCCTCATTACTCACTATCACGGAGACCATGACGGCAACCCCTATAGCGACGGAGATTATTCTGCGTGGGCTGATGAGTTCGATATGAGCGGCTGCGTGTTTTATCTTCCGCTTGATCCGCCGGCCGGCGTCTCCGCCTGGGAGAGCACCTCGAAAACAAAACTGATGGCTGCATATCCTGACAATCAGTTTTTATTCCCTCCGTATGGCAATATTGATTTCCGGGGGATCACTATCGAGGCGTTCAACAATCTGCAGACTGATTATGATTATTACATCGCAAACAGCTTGACAGATTATAATCAGTACTCGCAGATGGTGCGCGCGGAATATCTCGGCAGCTCCATTCTCGTGATGGGAGACGCCGGAGAACCGGCGCAGACCTATCAGTATTCTCTCGGGAAATTCAAGCATACGACCGTTTACTGTTTGCCGCATCACGGCCTGGATGGGGCGGCAAATATGGGGATGCTGAACCGGATCGCGCCGAAATATATGTATGTGTCCAACGGATATAACAGCAACAACTTTATGCGTGATTACGCTCTCGCATATGCCGAAAGAAACAATGTGCCGGTCATGGAGGGTCTGCTGAATTATCCGGATGCAGTCGTAGGAGATTTCTCCGCCGGCGAGTTTCTCAGCGGTTCCTGCAGGGCTCATACGACCTATGCAGGATACGGACATAAAACGATCTATGTCAATCCGGCAACTCCTGCAACCGTATACCAGGATGGTACACAGACTCATCCGTATTCATCCATGAGACGCGCGGTCTGCGCGTGTACCGGCGGATATAATACGATCATGGTCGAGGGTGATGTGAGCGACGCCACTGTTGGAAATATTCAGATCACCCGGGATAATGGTCATGTCGAGATCTTCGGACAGGGTCATTCCGCGGCCGGACTTGCGATCCTCGCAGCTCATGGCGCGAGTTTCGTGATGAACTCATTATTCAATCCGAGTATCGTTACACTTGATGATGGGTGCTATGGCCGAATCGTTGCTTGTGGTGCGATCGGAGAACTTCAGGTGCGTGAGTCGATGCTTGTAGGGTCGTCCTTCACGATCACGACAGGAGGATATCGCAGCTCCTTCGTTGCGATCGGTCCGACGGTTTACACCGGAACC
>JAEIGA010013565.1_pt1 | contig 12407 bp, 9 predicted proteins | sample 9270691 | NCBI WGS metagenome assembly JAEIGA01 (sample SAMN17057246, study PRJNA624740) | gut metagenome | biome: biome; isolation source: fecal sample | host: Bos grunniens | place: China: Xizang | collected 2019
CACGAATTTGAGCGTCACGGCTGGCAAGTGGAAGATGTGTATCTCGGCAATCCTATGCGACACGATGAAAAATACCTCTTGATAAATCAAGGGTTTGCAGGCAAACAACGCCTAATGCCTTTCTTCAACCGACAGAATAATGATGACCTTATTCTTGCTGTTCAGTCTGCCGGCGTCACTCGTGGTCGCAATGGTTTTCGTAAGGACAAAGGTGGCGAGAAGTTAGCCGAAACGGAAGAGGACTTGCTTCAACATCGCACCGACGGAACAGACGCGTTTGATACACTCTACATCGGTTGCGAAAAATTCCCACATCGTGAGATTATGCCCTACACTTCAAGTGGAGTTTTATAATATTCGATTATTTATGCCTTGTAGGAGTTTGTTTATTTGTTATTTATTTATTTCCAAAAATAAATTTATGTTCTTAAACATATTTGTCAATTTTGGTATATATTTTTGGGGGACTCTATTAATATTTTATGTAACTTTGTGTTTACATATCGCTTGCAGAAGCCCGATATGGGTAATGTGGGTGGGTATAGACATAATAAAAAGCGTTTACTTACGCTCTTTCTTGACGACATGGAACTTCGCAACTTCTAAATCAATGTCAAGGATGAAGCAACAGTAGATGCCTATAGGTATGTATTCTAACACTATGCTTTGCCAAGTGTTCTACATATCAGCGTGGGCTTCTGCGTTGCTCGTTCAACATTGATGGGCAATGCGAAGGCCTCATGTCGTGGGACGAGTAACAAGTATGGTTCCCACGCTTTCTGTTTTATTAACATCACTCTAGGGAATCAAGTGATATAACTTTCTTGATGTGAAAAAATTATTTTCAGCAGTCTTCCTAGTAGGTGCTATTTTATGTCTATGTAATGTTTCTTGTGGAAGAAAAACAGAAACAGAAAAAAAAGAACAAATTGGTTCGTTTGCTTCGCATGTAATTGAAGATGCTCAATACAATATATATGTAGAAAAATCTGCAAGTATGCGCGGCTATTTTGGGAAAGAAACCGCAAAAACTATTTTAACAGAATGTATTGATAGACTAAGCGAAAATGAGAATAATCACGTAGATACTATTACATTTAATTTTATTGATGGAAAAATAATCACACAATCAAAGCTAGAAATTAAACCATTTGTTAATTCTATATATCAGAATTGTGATGCTTCCCATTCTAAAATAGATGATATTTTAGAAAAAATTATGAGTTTAACGGATTCAAAAACTGTTAATCTTCTTGTTTCTGATTTTATTTTTGACAGCCCTGATGCCAATTTGGCGATTGCCCGATCCGGTATCACAAAAACATTTACATCTTTCCTAACACAAAATTCTAATCTATCTATTGCTATTGTTAAATACGATGCAGAATTTAAAGGTTTCTATTACCCAACAATAGGAAGATTAAATTGCAATCAAAATAGACCTTTGTACATATGGGCATTTGGACCGTCTGAACATATTAAGGAATTTGTCAATTTAAAAACTAAACAGACAAAAGAAGGTTTGTTTTTATTACAACCTTCTATACAGATTTCACCTCTATTTGATAAGACTGGTAAGAGTGCTCGAATGTTTGATAAAAACAATGATATTATTGTAAGTTATTGGGATAAAGAAAGACGCTCTGATTCCTACGAAATAACATTGTATGCAGATTTCTCTAAATGTATTCTTTCAGAAAGTGATATTATAGATATTGCTAGTTATAAAATTACACCAAGTCAGTATTCTATAAAAAGTATCACTCACAATGAAGATAATAAATACAAATTTATTATTAGCACTACAAAACCGTCTCCTTGTAATATTAAAATCCAATATTCTCTTAATCTACCTGATTGGATTGATACTTGTAATTATGAGGGAAACAATATCCCACCGCAAGGACATACTTATGGTATTAAGTATTTATTTGGTGGTGTTTTTGATGCCTATGATAATCAATTTGACAACTTATTTGAAATAAATTTAAAACTTAAATAATATGGAAGAACTATTTAACACAATGTATTATTACACAAATAATTTTTATGATGTAAATCTTGACAATTATTTGTATGCAACGGTACCTGGATATTTACATATTGGGTTAGTCCTTTTAATCTCAAGTTTTATCATAAGTGCGTTATTTTATTATCTTGTTGCTCCTGTTAGAAAACAAACATTATTGTGGTTTTTATTTAGTCTTGCGAATGCTGTTATAAACTTTGGTTACGCATTATATTATACTTTAACTCCATTAATTAATAACGAAATTGAGCCTGATTTACAATGGACTTCTCTAGATTGCATTTTCTTTGGAGTAACTAATGTTATATGGTCTTTTGTTGCTTTTGTCTTAATTTCTTTTATAATTAAATGGAAAAGCATCTGTAAGTATGTTCCTTTTCAAAAATTTTAATACCTATATTATATGAGCAAGCTATATGTTTTCGCTATAGGGGGGTCTGGTTCAAGAGTTCTTCGTTCTCTTACAATGTTACTAGCCTCAGGGGTAGAATCCCAAAGCGATATTATTCCAATGATAATAGACCCGGATACATCTAACGGAGATTTAGAACGAACCGTATCTCTTTTGCGCTTGTATCAATCCATACACAATGATTTATCTTTTACAAAAGAGAATAATAATAAATTTTTTAGTTCAAATATTTCATCGCTGAATAACGATGGGAATTATTTGCTTCCTCTTGTTGGTACTGCCGGTATTAATTTTGATAAGTACTTAAATATTGGCACAATGTCACAAGAGAACCAAGCATTTACAAAAATGCTCTTTTCCAATGCAAATCTTTCTTCCACAATGGATGTAGGTTTTAAAGGGAACCCTAATATCGGTAGCATTGTTTTGAATCAATTCACACAATCTAATGCCTACATCGACTTTGAAACTAATTTTGTAGATGGAGATAAAGTATTCATTATTAGTTCTATTTTTGGTGGAACTGGTGCAAGTGGATTCCCTCTCTTGCTAAAAACGATGAGAACTAGTTCTAATACAGCCTTAGCGAATGCTCCTATTGGTGCAGTTTCGCTTCTACCATATTTTAATCTTAAATCAAACGATGAGAGTAGTATTCAGGCTGATTCATTCATCACAAAAACAAAAGCAGCTCTTAATTATTACGAGAAGAATGTTACAGGAAATAATACACTCAATGATATGTATTATTTAGGAGATAATTTTTCAAGCTATTCTTATGAAAATTGTGATGGTGGAGATTATCAGGTGAATGATTCTCATATCATTGAATTATTGGCTGCAATGTCAGTAGTTAATTTTGATAACAAACAATATAGTTTTCCAATTGCAACCCAATTTCATGAGTTTGGATTAGCAAATACACCAAAACAAAATGCCTCTGTTATTTTTTCGGACTTTGGTCCTGCTTCAAGAAAAGTAATACAAAAGCCATTATCTATTATGGCAATACTTAATAGTTACTTAAATAACAGAGATATAGAGCATCGTCTTTCTCAAAAATGGGCTAAAGATAAAAAATCAAAATTGGGTGCTGATTTTTTTGAAAGTGAGTTCTTTGTAAATTATGATTCTTTCAAAAAAGATTTTGAATATTGGATTGATGAGTTATCCAGAAATCAGATGTCTTTTAAACCATTCAATTCTGATGCAGATTTAAGAAAAGAAGACGGTTTAAATAAAGTTATAGGGATTAAACCTAGTTATCCTGGTATTAATCCATTTAGAAAAAAAGGTTATGACTTAATTGACGAAAAACTTGGAGACAATTTACGCTTAGTTCAAGGCAACTTAAGTTCTCAAGACACTTTTATGGAGTTATTCTATACAACTCTTTCTGAAATCTCTAAAGAAAATCTTAAAATTTGAAATCAATGGGACATATATTTAGAATAAATAAAGTAGATGGTCACACTTCAACAACAATAGTTGATTGGAGTTCAACAACTCGTAGTACATATGACCATGGATTTGTAGATAAAATACAAGACACTACTACTACACAAAACGAGATAACTTCAATTCCTTCACCATTTGCTCGTATTGAGTTGGTTAAGGAAGCATTTGGTAAAATTGTAACAGATTCTATTGCCAACTATAATGATATTGACGATGTAAAGAAATTATTGCATGACAAGACTATTTATAACAAAATGGTCTCTGATAGTCTTGATGTTGCTCAAATTTTCTTTTGTTATCCATCTATGAAGGATAAAGTTGAAATTAAGGTATGGGATAGAGTTCAATGTATTCAAGAATTAATAAATTCGAATAATAAAGCTCACCAAACTTTAGGCAAAACATTGGATATGTTTTTTAACCAAGATTCAAAAGGTTCTGACCCTTATAATTTTGGCAAAATGAAAAATATATATATCCTAAAATACATCGGTCCTAATCAAAAACCAATGCATATTATAGGCGCTACTTCACCTGCAACACTATTTTTCTCCACAGCAAATGATGAAAGCGCAATATCTAAACATTTATGTTTTGGTAATGACTATGCTTTTGACGGGAATTATGCTTCTTTAGATCAACGAGACCCTGAATTTATAAAATATATTTTTGCTTTAAGATATTCAGATGCTAATTTCGCAAACAACTATCCTGAAGTTGACAAATATCTTGATGCAGTATATTTTGTTCTTCCTGACAACTTAAAAAATGAGCTAAACCAAATTCAATATAGTTGTCAGAATATTGTTGCCGGAACTAAAGGATATTTGGACGATAACTATGAGGCTTTGAGCATACCTGTAACTTCAACATCTACACTTCAGGTTGAAGTTAATGGCCGATATTTACATTATAAAACTATTAATCCTCAAGGTCAATCTGATTTTGAAATTGCCCCAACATTAAGTATTAATAATACGGCAAAAACTCCATTGGTTTTGCCTGTGAACAATAGTAATACTTATGAGAATTTAGAGTATTATAGTTGCAAATTCGGTCGCAACTTTAAGATTCCATATTTTGACAAAAATAGTATTGAAAATCGCAATCTTCCAGGAATAAACATACCATATCCATATTTAACAATCAGCGATTTCTTAGAAGATAAAATTATAAAACTGCCTTCTGAAGTTAATAATGTTGATTATTTTAATGGCAACTTTACATCTAATAATAGTATTAAGGATGGTTATCTTCTACCAATTAAACCACTCTTTTTTGACTACTTTTCAGTGAATGACCTTAAAGGTAAATCGCCTTCAGGGAAGAATACTATTGATATAAAATCTGTGGCATCAGGTGTTGAAGTCACATTAAGAATTCCCATAAAAAAAGGAGAGATTGAATACAAGCGAATCTATACTTTAGATGTAAAAGCTGATCAAATCAATAATCAAGGGGCAATTGTTGTTGCACCTGAAGAAGATTTTGGAGTTGGTATTTTCCCTCCGATAGAATTTGCTAATCCTCTTGACGCACATTATCGCATTGCTATTCTTTCTGATTTTGCTATCAATAAAGAATATTCATGCACTTGTTTTAATAATAACGGCACGTTTACTCCAGACTATGTTATTCGTAATGTAGATATTGATGGCGACATTCGTTCTAAAGTTTATTTCTTAGATGGTAATGATTTCAAAGGAATTTACCTCACTATTCTAACAGACCAACAAAGCACAGAACGAAAAGCAACTGGTTTAATTATACCCAAGTTCAAAAAAAGGACTGGTTCTTCGGCTCTGAAATTTGCCATAGACCTAGGTACATCAAATACACATATTGAGTATACTTCCGGTGATGATCAAATGCCTCAACCATTTGCATTTGATATAGATCAACCTCAAATCAGCTTACTTTGTAAACCATCTGATATTATAAGAAGCCATTTTAGAGGCGAATTTATTCCTGAAGCAATTGGGAATAATGCATTATCTCATTTCCCATTGCGAACAGTGCTTTGTATTGATAAAAACAACGCAGGAATAAGTGAAAGAGGCACAGGTTCTTATGTTGCTTTCGGCAATGCGTCTCCTGCATTTATGTATAACAAATCTGAGGTTGGCACTAGATATAATGACTTTATACCTAATCTTAAATGGAGTAAAATTAATATAGAGAACGAAGAAAGAATCCGTTGCTATATTGAGTCGTTATTCTTAATGATTAGAAATAAAGTTATTCAAGAAGGAGGCAGTTTGGCTCAAACACAAATTAAATGGTTCTATCCTATTAGTATGTCAAATAATAAGAAAGGACTTTTTGAGCGTATTTGGGATACTGCGTATAAAAAATATTTCAATCATACTGCTTCACCAGTTGCTATTACCGAATCGATTGCTCCTTATTCTTTCTTTCAAAAGACCATGGCTAGTGTTACAAATATAGTAACAATTGATATCGGTGGGGGAACCACTGATATTGTAGTTGCTGATACCAATGATGTAAAGTGTATTACATCAATGCGTTTTGCTGCAGATGCTATTTTTGGCAATAGCCTTATTGCAATACAAAACGGCTCGTTAAACGGTATTATTAAACAATTTAAGGATGATTTTATCACTAAATTGAATGGGCTTGATGATCTTCAAAAAATGCTTATTGCTAAAACTGCAGATAATTTTGGTAATTCTTCTGAAGTTGCCTCATTCCTCTTCTCTTTGTCAGAAAATGAATTAGTTAGAAATAATATGCTTCAAGATAAGGTTGATTTTAATGCAGCTCTTATGAGAGATAGTTCACAAAAGATTGTGTTCTATATCTTCTTTACTGCAATTATGTATCATCTTGCAAACTTGATGAAGTCTAAAGCACTACCTGTTCCAACCAACATTGCATTTAGTGGTAATGGTTCTAAAGTTATTTCTGTATTAAGTCCTACTAAATCATCTCTTGAAGTCCTCACCACAGCTATATTTAAAATTATCTATGATAAAGATATTGATAATATAAATTTAATTATCAATTCTAGAAATCCTAAAGAAGCGACATGTAAGGGCGGATTATTCCTTGAAAAAGCTCCGATTTCTATTTCCGGTGCTAAATCTGTTTTATTAGGAATAGATAATCATACAATTGTTTCAGATCAAAAATATTCTGACGCTCAAGGGTATTATAATGATATAGTTAGAGAGGTCAAAAAATTTGTGGACTTTATAACAATTAGGTTACCTAGAGTAATATCATTAAATAGTGAGTTTGGTATTGAAAACGAGTCGATAAAATTAGCTGTTAATTGTTTCAATAAGGATCTTGTTACTTATATTGAAAAGGGTGTTAATCTAAAACTCAACACTAAAGATGTAAGTAAAGAAGATATTATAGAAGAACCATTGTTCTTTTATCCTATTATTGGAGTAATTAATGATTTGAGTGAACAAATTTACATAAGGTCTAACACTTAATCATACATTCTTATATGACCGAAATACTAATAAATATTGGTATCTCTTTTGTCGTCTCAATACTATCTACAACCATTCTACTTTTTATATACCATAAAAAGTATGGTATTAGATACAATAAATATAATAACGAGTTTCAGGACTTACATAGTCTTGAAACTCGTGTAATTGATATTGAGCGAAAAATAGATACATACAGTAACGATAGTAAAAAAAATGTAGTTATTGTCGATGCAAATTCTCCTAAACCCAATCAAACAAATAAGAAATTTAGGAAAGAACAAAAAAGCTCTAAGGAAGAAACAAAATCCATTTCTTCTTTAAAAAAAGATGATACATCTATTGTTCAAAGACCAACAGATGATTCGTATTTATTTTTAAAAGTATCAGATGGTAAATTGGTTCTTTCGGACACTATTTCATATTATAGAGCTTGGCTATTTAATAATGTCCTCTATTATGAATTCTATTGTGATAAATCTAGGATAGCAAAGGTTATTAATAATAGAAGTGTTTTACTAGAGCCTTTTTGCAGGAAAGAATCTTCCTCAGAAGACGCTGATAATGCAACATCTATTGTTCCCATTAAACCAGGAACTTTAGATAAAAATAATTATGCAATTACAGAAAAAACAATTATAAAATTTGAATAATATGAAAGCTACTTTAGCCATAGAATTTGACACTACAATAAAGAGAGATACGACTAAGTTAGAGCAAATTGCTAATATTATAAATGATAATAGCACTTTATGTTCTAATACCTCTAATTCTAATGTTTACGAAACAATGACTAAACAAATAACAGATTTAAAAAATCAGAAAGAGGATTTAGAAAAAGATATTAAACGATATAATGAACAAATTAAAAAAGAATATTCTAAAATTGATAAATTAAATCAAGATCTAGAAGATAAGCAAGACATAATCAAAAAACTAGAAGGAGAAATTTTAGATAGAGATAAAAAAATCACAGACATTGAACAAACTTATGAACAACTAATAAAAGAAGAACACGATAAGTATAGAGAATTGGAGAGAAATTCAACAAATGAATTGAATAAAAAATCAAAAGAAATTCAAGAACTCAAGAAAAAATTAGAACACTATGAACCTGGTGGATTTAATGTTGGTGAAGAAAAATTCTACTATAATGAATCGAATAATCGATTAATCGAAACTATGGACGACAAAGCTCCATATATTGCACAAGCTATTGATAAGAATAAATGTAGATTTCACTTTAATACTGTTTCTGGACCTATAAAAGAAGCTTGTTCTTCAAATCGTAATTTACTAATGTATTGTGACATAATAAATGAAGAACCCAATGCTAGTAATATTATGCGTGATGAATGGGGCATCGCATCTTTAACTGACTCTGGAGATTTGATTGTAGAATCCAATGCAAAAATAAAACTAACTAGAATATAATTATGTCAGTTCAATACTTTATAGTTTTTTTTATAGTTATTGCCGTTATTGTATGGCAATGGATTGCTTACAGAGCAAATGAAAATCGTATCAGTAGAATTAAGAATCTATTTCCTAATGACAATAATTGTCAGGTTATTAAAATAGACGATGAAACTACTATTGAGAACGATAGTGCTACAGGCGAATTTAAGGAAACATTAAACGATATAAATTCGTACTTAGCCAAAAATAAAAATAAAACTTTTGATTATCATATTCTTAAAGAGATTGTTGACCGTAATTCTAAATCTCTTGAAGAAGAAGTTGATACAATGCTTTCAACTCCTTTGTATTTAGGTTTGATTGCAACTATTTTTGGCATTGCCTTTGGTGTTGTATTTTTTGCATGGAAAGACTTAGCAAACCTAATTTCAGGCGCAAATATGAATCCTGAAGGCATTAAAATTCTTCTTACCGATGTTGGTATTGCTATGGTGGCAAGTTTATGTGGAGTATTCTTCACCAAGCAATCTACTTCACATTATAATGAGGCAAGAACTCTTATGGTTAAGAATAAAAATAGGTTCCTTACATGGATTCAGTCTGATTTGATGTCAAAATTAAGTGATGATATTACAGGCGCACTTATAAAAATGACAGAAGACTTGAATAATTTTAATAGCTCTTTTGCTCAAAATACTCAAGAATTAAAGGAAACTCTTAGCACCGTTAATCAAAGTTATGAGGGACAAGTAAAGCTACTTGAAGCCATTGATAAAATAAAAATTAATAAGATTGCAAAAGCTAATATTGAGGTTTACGATCGTCTTCAGAATTGCACCGAAGAATTAGAAAATTTGTTTACAATACTTGCCAATTCCGAAACATATGTTTCAAAAGTTATTGAACTCAATAATAATATTGGAAGCGTTGAAGAACGAACAAGACTATTTGAAGAATTAGGCAACTATTTTAAGAATGAGGTTGAATTTGTGAGAGACCGCCAAGGAATGATGCGTCAACAGATGTCATCACTTGATTCTGTTCTTCAAGATGCACTTGCAAATATGGGAGATAGCCTTACTGCAAGTTTACAAAATCTTACAGTTGTATTCCAAACTCAAAACCAACACATTCAACAACTTATTGAAGAGCAACAGCAATCTCTTGCCCAAAATTTGCAATTACAACAAAATGCTATAAATGAGAAAATTGGTCAAATCAGTAATCCATTTGAAGGCGTTAAAGAAACATTTGCTAATGGATTAGATTGCATTAGAGAAGCCTTTGCCGAACAAAACACTGCAATACGTGAAATGTTAGAGGGACAAAATAAAGCATTTGAAACTGCAATGAACGCCCAGCAAGAAATCGTTTTAAAGAAATTGCAAGAGACTCCAGGACAGTTGCAATCTATCAAAGATTTGGCTACTGCTGTAGAACGTCTTAATAATTCAATCTCTGCTATAAAGAACAAAACAGATGTAGGCTCTTCCAACAAACAAGAAAAAACTGTATGGGAGAAATGTAAAAACCTTTTTGTCCCTGCTTGTGCGTTTGGCTCATTTGCAGTTTTATTAGCATTACTTATCATGCAATTAATTAAGTAGTATTTTATGTCTAATAGTAATAAAAAATCTCTTTTTTGGACTAGCTTTTCTGACTTGATGACGAGCATGTTTTTTGCTATGCTCGTTTTGTTTGTAGTAGTTGTTGTTGCTATGGGTGCTGCTAATAGAAATTTACAACAAACAATTATTGAGCTAGAAGAAGCTAAAAAAAGAGCAGAGGCAACTGCTGAACAATTAACTCAAATCACTCAATTATCTAAACAGTTCGAAACTCTAACAACATCATCTTCTCTTGGATATGATGCTGATAAGCGAATGTTTTATGCAAAGGATTTTGTGGGAATTGAAATTTTTCATTCAAATACAGATACTATTAAAAATGAATATTTGGAAACTGTAACTAATGTTGGAAATGATTTACAAAATATATTGAAACAATTAAATTCTAACAATAAGAATTTCAAATATCTTTTAGTAATAGAAGGTACTGCTGCAATCCCATGGGAACAAAAAATTTCAGGCACATATAATCCCGATAGCCCTGCGATGTATGATTTAAGTTATAGACGAGCTTTGGCCCTTTATAATAAATGGAAGCATCTTAATCTACGACGGTATAATACTGAAATTATAATTGCAGGAAGTGGTTTCAATGGTATTAATCGAGACAACATAAACGAAGATAATAATAAGAGATTTATTATTCAAATTATTCCTAAGATAGACAAACCATCAGAATCGCCTAAAAAATAATTATATGAAGTGGTATTTGGTCATATTTGCAATCTTATTTTGCTCTTCATTTATGAGTTGTCGTAAAAGTGTTAGAACCCAAAGGGAAAACACTAGTTATGTTGAAACAAATACAACAAGCAACAGAAGACAATCTGAACGTGAGCGCCCATCTGTTAGAGAGAAAAAAAAACCTAACAACAAAAAACTCGAAGGTAAAGATATTTTTAAAAAATATAGTACTGCAGTTTTTATGGTATTCACTTCTGATGGTTTTAATGGATATCAAGGTTCTGGTTTCTTTATAAATTCATCAGGTCTTGCCGTAAGCAACTATCATGTATTTCAAGGGACAAATAAGGGCGCTGAACAAATTAAATTAGTAGGAAGTGATATTGCATATAAAGTAACAAATGTACTTTATAGTAGCAAAGACTATGATTTTATTTTATTCCAAACAAATTGCACTAACACGAACTATATTCCAATAGCTCAAAATAAGCCATCAGTTGGAGAACGTGTTTTTGCAATAGGTAGTCCAAGAGGTCTTGAGAACACTTTCTCATCAGGCGAGGTTTCTCAATGGCGTGATACATATCTTATGCAAATTAGTGCATTGATAGACCATGGTAGTAGCGGTGGTGCCTTAATTAATGAATATGGAGAAGTTGTTGGTATAACTTCAGGCTCATTTTATGATGGTTCTCAAGCAAATTTAAATTACGCCTGGAGTATTGAAGCTGTTAAACCCCATATAAATAATTGACAATTAATTTGCGAATATTCTTCTCAATAATAATTATTTTGATTGCATCATCTTGCGACAGCTATTCACAAGATAATGAAGTCGTAGTTTATATTACTATGTATGGAGAATGTTATCATTCAACTCAAAATTGCCCCACACTCTATAAGTCAAAAGTGATTTTTGAATGTAGTAAAAGTAAAGCACAAAAGAAAGGTTATCGTAGTTGTAAAGTATGTTTCAATAAGTACAATTAACATTTAATAGACATACGATGATGTGCCGTTGATTCTTGGCTTTGGCTGTTCTATCGGTCGCAACCGACTTCGGTAAACATCTTTAATCCTCATATAAGACCACTTGGTTTGACTCTCACAAGGAGCGAGCCGAGTGGTTTTTCTTTTATCGTTATCGGGCAGTTCATCACTGCTCGATGTCACATTACTGTGTCTTATTTTACAGCCTGATTTGATGATACAATGGCTGTCGCTTTTCGTCACACTTTGATATTTCACTACGCAAAGTTCGGGTATCATTCACTACACAAGGACACTGCAAGTTATCCGAAATTTCTCCAGCC
>JAEIGA010013566.1_pt1 | contig 12407 bp, 8 predicted proteins | sample 9270691 | NCBI WGS metagenome assembly JAEIGA01 (sample SAMN17057246, study PRJNA624740) | gut metagenome | biome: biome; isolation source: fecal sample | host: Bos grunniens | place: China: Xizang | collected 2019
AAGCCTTCATTCCAGGGCGGTGATGCAAACCAGTTCTCAAAATGGGTGAACTCAAGACTTCAGTATCCTGAGATTGCAAAGGAAAACGGTGTACAGGGTCGTGTAACCCTCCAGTTTACAGTTGAGAAGGACGGTACAGTTACCAAAGTAAGAGTACTCCGTGGTGTAGACCCTTCACTTGATAAGGAGGCTGTTCGCGTAGTTTCAATGTCTCCAAAGTGGAAGCCAGGTAAGCAGAGAGACCGCGCGGTTCCTGTAACATATACCTTCCCTGTTATCTTCCAGTTGAGATAATTATTTGAATTATAATATATTATCCGTCCGACCAAAAGATTGATCGGACGGATTTTTAATAAAAAGTATGGCGAAAATAACAGAAGTACAACATAACGAGAAAGCAGTATTCGTAGGTGTCATCAAACAAGGAGATGATGAACGCCAGATTATGGAATACCTTGACGAACTCGAATTTCTTGCTGAAACAGCAGGAGCTATAGGAGTCAAGAAATTCATCCAGAAAGTAGACAGACCTGATTCCAGAACTTACATACGAAGCGGAAAACTTCAGGAAATAAGGGAGTATTGCGAGGAAAATGAAATTGAAGTAGTAATATTTGATGATGAACTCTCCCCTACTCAGCTTAGAAATATTGAACGCGAGTTGAATATAAGAATTCTGGACAGAACTAATCTTATTCTTGATATTTTTGCACAAAGAGCTAAGACTGCGTATGCTAAAATGCAAGTTGAACTTGCACAATATCAGTACCTTCTGCCTCGTCTTACCAGAATGTGGACTCACCTTGAGAGACAGAAAGGTGGTATCGGTATGCGAGGTCCCGGTGAGACACAGATTGAGACTGACCGACGGATCATTCAGGATAAGATTGCACGACTAAAAGAGCAGTTGAAGAAGGTGGATAAGCAAATGGCTTCACAACGCGGAAATCGCGGTTCTTTGGTGCGTATTTCGCTTGTCGGATACACAAACGTAGGTAAGAGTACCTTGATGAATTTATTGGCTAAAAGCGACGTTTTTGCCGAAAATAAGCTATTTGCAACACTTGATACAACAGTTCGTAAAGTAGTCATTGAAAATGTGCCGTTTCTGCTCAGTGATACTGTAGGATTCATAAGAAAACTTCCTCATCAACTTGTAGAAGCATTTAAAAGTACACTTGATGAAGTACGTGAAGCTGATATACTTATGCATGTCGTTGATATTTCGCACCCAAATTTTGACGAACACATCAAGGTTGTAGAGGAAACACTGAGAGATATAAAGGCCATAGATAAGCCTATTTTCGTTGTATTTAACAAGATCGATGCATACAGATACGAAGAATATGATGAATTCTCATTGGAGCCAAAACAGCAGATAAATTATACACTCGAAGAGTTCAAGAACAGTTGGATTGCAAAGGAAAATACTCCTTGTATATTCATTTCTGCACGTGAGAAAATAGGTATAGATAAACTCCGCGGAGATCTCTATAAAATGGTAGCTGAAATCCACGCAGGACGCTATCCTTTTGACAATTTCCTCTGGTAATTAAATTCAATCAGCAATTTCACACGATTTTTCGAACAGAAATACAAAAAATACTTAGTCCAGAAAAACTACACATCTTCCGGAAAAAAAATTAGAGGTGACCATTGGTCACCTCTAACTGTATAAATATGATATGATTTTTAGAAGAAACGAGCTCTGTTATCCTTTACATCAGCATCGTTCATCATAACAGGAACTACCATCTGAGTTGAATACTGAGTCATCTGAGAATCGCGCAACTTTGCATCGTCCTCGGTGAAGAACGCTCCGTTATCACGACCAGTAACCTTGTACACATAAACACCGATATTTCCAACAACCGGACCGCATACCTTACCATCCTCTGCAACTGAAGCAGCACCGATGAACTTAGGATCAAGACCTGTTGAAGTGAGTGAAGTGAAAGCAACATCCTCTTTAGTGCTTACTGTTCTACCAAGAGCCTCAGCAACAGCATTGAGATCATCAAGACCTGCAATCTTTTCTGCAACTTCTGCAGCCTTCTTCTCACCTGCCTTCTGGTTATAGAGAATATTGCTGATCTGTGAAGCAACCTCCTGAACAGGAGTGTAACCTTCCTTGTGAATACCCTTAAGAGCAGCTACGATGAAGTAATTGTTGTTTACTGTAATGATATTGGAAACATCACCAACCTTTGCCTCAAATGCCCATCTTGTAACCTCCTTGGTATTCTCAACCGCACCAAGTCTGTTAGAACTTTCAAGCATCTTGTTCACAGGGTGAGCATAAAGACCTTCCTCAGCAAGTGCAGTCTGGAAATTATCATATTTGCCGGCTGACTTAGTTGCAAGTGTGTTAGCCTTTGAATAGAAACCGTTAACAGTCTCCTTTCCTGCTACAGCACCCTTCTCGAGGATGGCAACTCTCTTTCTTGGAGCAATATCACGTGAATCAAGAATCTCAAACACAAGATTGTTAACAGTTACCTTAGAACCAACCCTGGCTGCCATTACATCCTCATAACCAGGAGTCTGTGGAATCCACTGCGGTTCAACAGTAGCAAGAAGACTATCTGCAGGAGCAACCTTTACATACACCTGCTCAGGGATATTTCTTGTTTCAAGAACGCGAACAGCGTAGAATTTATTATCGTCAGAAAGAACTTCAGAAACTGATGCATTATTTCCGAAAACAAAGTCATTCACAACCTTTGAAACAGAGTTAAGCTCGCCTTCCTTATACCAATGGTTATCAAACTGTCTGTCAGAATTTGCAAGAAGGAAACTCTTAAGATTAGAAGCTGCTTTGAATTCATCATAAACCTTGATAAGAGCCTCATTTGCAGCTGCGATATCCTCTGCAGAAGGAACAACTTCGAATACTACATACTCTATATCGCGGCTTGCCTGCTGCTTATAGAACTTCTTATGAGAGTTATAATATGCCTTGATTTCGCTGTCTGAAACTGTAACGGTGGTATCTCTTGGATAAGTATAAGGCACCATAACAAACTCAACGTCAAAAGTATTGTTATTCTCAGCAATCTCATTTACAAGCATCAAAGGATTCTTGAAGTTGCTCTGAGTAAAGAGAGACATATATTTTGAATAGAACTGCTGAGTTTTAGCTGATTCCTGAATATAATCCCAATAAATCTTAAGACGGCCTGTTTCATCTGAATTGAGATAATTGATGAAATCGAGAACCATTTCCTTTGAGAAATTTCCATTCTCATCACAGAAAACAGGGTTCTGAGTGAACACAGGTGAATCAATATCACCGGAAATTATAGCAACCATCTCCTCTTCTCCGACACTGAGACCTGCCTTCTTTGCATTCTTTGTGAAGAGATACTTGTCTACGAGTGCCTGCCATGCAGCATTTCTTATCTGAATCTGCATTTCCTCGTTCTGAACTGATGAACCTGTAATGATTTCATTGATTGCTGTGAATTTATCAACGTCTGTCTGGAAGTCCATATATGAAATAGACTTTCCGTCAATCTCTCCGACATCATACTTAGATGACATTGAAGATGATACAGACTGAAGTGTGCTCGGATCAATGATAAAAGACAACAGAGCCACAGCAATAAGCACTGTTATCACGATTCCGAACTTGACACGGATTGTTTCAAGTACTGCCATATTGTTTTTTGTTTTAGATTATTATCGTTACAAATACGTTATAGGGTCGCGAAGATAACAATTTTCCTCCAATCTAATGCTATTTTTTTAGTAATGGACCTATAAAATTGACTGTATCGATGACCACCTCAGTAGTATCTTGAGCCACAATGCCATAACTATTGAAAGGATTGAACAATTTTGAATCACGCGCACGCTGATCCGATTCCATTCCGTACCCCTGCATGAAACCTTGAGGAGAATACATCTTCACATATCTGTGCGTGTATATTTTTTCTTCCTTCTGGTCCCAATACAGAGTATCGGTTTCCATTGTTTCCTGCTTTATAAGATTCTGAACCACAACATTTCCAAAAGCCTCCCATGTCTCTCTGCCATCCTTATATTTTAGATGACGCGCATTGTCAGAAGTAATTCTTGTTTCCAATAATCCTTCGTCAGTATAACCAAAAACATTAAAGCCTTCAGGAAACAACTCATAGGACAAAGTATCACCCTTTTCATATTTTTCCATCAAAGGTGCCTCTGCCCTCATTTGTAAACCACTGTTCTCAGTCTGAACAATAAACATGTCTCTTACCGTCTGAACAGGGGTCTCAGACAGGTTCAAAACCTCAGCTTCCCCTAATTTTCCCTTACAGGAAAAAACGACGAAAGCAACCGCCGTAGCGGTTGCCATCATCTTAACGATATGAAGGTAATTCCTCAATATTATTTCTGAGTTCTTACAGTTGTATTAGCTCTAAGTCCTGCACAAGAAACAGTGTAAGCCTGGCCGTCTGTAACATCATACATGAAGGCCTCTGCTGTCTGTGGATAGAATGCACTGTACTGCTTGATATAATTATTAGCATCCTCAGCAAGTGTCTCATCAGCATTCTTTGCCTTTACCATATAGTCAACAGCTACCCAATATTTAGCTCTTGTCTCGATATCATTACCAGGACAAACAAGACCACCCCAAAGAGTACCGATAAGCATGTATGCCTTTCCGTCGAATGTATCAGAAAGTTCGATTGCATTGTTGGCACACTCGATAGCCTTGGCATTTCTACCATTCTTGTAACACAATGCAGCGAGTTCGAAATTATATCCAGCATCAACCTCTGCATCAGACTCTTCAGATGCAATAGCCTCCTCCATATATTTCACAGCATTATCAACATCACCTCTTGAAGAATAAAGTTTATAAAGGAAATATGCTGAAGTGTGTGAAGGCTCAAGGTTATACATAGTTGTAACAGCATTAAGGAAGAGGTCATTATCCACACATCCTTCTGTTACACTCATCATCTTTACTATATTCTTTGCAAGGTCAAGATTCTGAGGATCAGCCTCATAACGTGGACCGAAGAGAGCAATGAGATTATCACAACTTGCAACCTGGCTTGAAATAAAGAGGTTTTCAACATCACCAACTACCTTCTCAATGGTAGCTTTCTCTGTATCATTCTTAGGAGTTGCGGCAGCAAGATACTGAACAGCAGTCTCATATACATTGATAACAGTCTCTGGATCAAGAAGACCATCCTTATAGAGATCGATAGCTGTGTTCATCTGGAAAAGGAACACATTTGGAGTTGTAGCCTGCTTATTGATAGAAATAACCTCAGTAAGACCTTCAAACATCTTTGTAGGCTCATTCTTCATGAAGTTGTAGATATCAAGAGCCTTGTTATTAAGTGATGAGGTAGCATACTTAGGCCAGAATTCAACTCGCTGGTCGTAGATGGTCATAAGAGAGTCCACAAGAGCAGCCTTGTATATAGGATTCTTGGCGTTCTGCTGAATGAGTCTCTTGATGAGAGTTGTACCATTTGACAACATTGTGTATCTCGAAGTAGGAGGACACAAGTTGTAAGCCTTTCTCCAGTTTGGAATAGCTGAATCGTAATTTTTCTGCTTGTAGTACTCTGTATAATATGACAGGTACTTGATACACTCGGCACTGTCAGGACCGAACTTTCCCTGAGCGGAAAGTCTTGAGCTGCCGGCTAAAGCCAGAACAGCCACAGAAATCATAAGAATAAATCTTTTCATAAAATATTTTTGTGTTTTTAATTATATCGCGGTTTTTGGAACCAAATGTCATGAATATTGAATCCTACGGAAAGTTTTGCATATCTTTCCCTCACCATTCCATGTCTCGTGCTTGCCTTTTGTCCTATATCGACTCCCACAGTCAGACCATTATACCATCTGAAAACCGGAAGGGTCATACCAAAGGTAATACCCATTGAATTTACATTATTACCATCAAACTTATAGTAAGCCTGATCATAATAAGCTCCTGCACGATAAGCACATCTTCTCATATAATATCTGATATCATTCCTATTAGGAACAAACTCAAATCCAACTCTGAACGACTGAGAAGTGGTGGTGCTGAACGTTGCGTTTTCACTTATAGCGGAAAAACCTGGAACATTATCAATTCCTGATTTTCCCCATCCGCTTCTTAAATAATTGAACTCAGCATGCCATTTTTCTCCACCTTTCAAAGAAACTCCTACACCAATTTCGTCTGCAATTGCAAGATTTCCATAGGAAAGAGTGTCGACACTGTATTTAAGCGTATCAATGACACCTAACTGAGTAGCATACCTGTAATTGGTTGAATATCCGTTCATTTTTGCAGACATTCTGTAAGTTGCTCCGACGGTCATCGATACATCTCCACCTAATTTCTGCTCAAACTGAAGACCAAATTTACCAGTTGAAGCCCTTACTGCCAGTTCGCTTCCGGTATTGACAGACCTGTATGAGGTATTCAAATAATTCATATGAGTAAGTCTGTCTATATTACCGAAATAATAAAGATACTCAGCACCAAGAGAAAGTTTCTTCCAAAAAGTTACTCCCGCTCCCACAAACACCTGATAAACACTACCTGTTCCTTTTGAATCATATTCAATATTACCGGTATGTCCTATAATGTCCTGTCTCTCCTCTACACTTGAAAAATCATATCCCACATCACTGAAAGGCGTAATACCCAACATGAATGCAGACGAACGATATATAGGAAAACTCATTACAAAATTATGGATGTTGAAGGTATTATTTGCTGACCTTAGATCACCCTGGCTATATATTGTATTCTTCTGTTCAAGTCCAAAATCTGCCAGAAAGGAAAGTGAATCTCTCGCAGTCACAGCAGCCGGATTGGTATAGTTGATAAATCTTCTGTTTCGGGTGGCTATACCTGTACCTCCCATACTTTTGTTATAGGCATTTCCCTCCTTCTCCAATTCTCCTAATCCGAATATAGAATACGGACTATACGCACCATAGGCTCCTTCCTGTGCCGACACAGAAACACCTATGATGAGAAATACTGCCAGCAAAAGTGCTTTTTCAATCCTTCTTATCATATTCAACAGCTATTAAAGCCAACCCCATCAAGACAAGGTTACAAACTACAAAGATGGAGTTTTTCATTCTTTTTGCAAAATAAATCGCATCTCCACCAGTAAAAACTGCAATATTTTCAGGGTTGCGCAAAATGTAACCCTCAATTTCAAACATCATGCCCGATATCACACCGGAATAAATTGAAGATGAAATATCTACTCCATGTTCATTTATATATTCAGGAGCATCAAGAAGAGGTAATGATTTTGTATATCTGTTCAGAGCTTTAAATCTGGTTTTACATCCCAGAGATATATTACCTCCGGCGAATTTTCCTTCTCTATCAAGAAAATCAACGGTAAGTGTGGTTCCAAAATCAAATATAGTGCATCCTCTTCCTTTAAAGAGATATCTTGAAGCAACAATCGAAGCAACCCTGTCCGGCGTCAACCATAAAGGAATATCATATGACTTCAATACATCTTCATCAACAATAAGAAGTCTTTCACAAACTTCTCTCAGTCTTTGAATATTCCCAGAACTGAAATTCCTCACACTACTCAAAACCATAGTATCAGGTCTCTCCTTTTCAGTTAAGGAAAGTATGAATTCCAACATTCTTTCTCCCTGATATCTGAATGTTTTTCCAAGTGTGATTCCATCACACCATGAAGCCTTCAAGGCTGTATTTCCAATGTCAACTACAAGATTAGCCATATCTATAACTTCTTTAAAACTTCATATGCTTTGGCAACACTTTCAATATTACGTGAGAATACTCTTAACTTACTGTCATTCTGCTTGAGTTCAAATAAATTAGGATGGACGCTGACATTTTCAAGAATCTTTGAAAAACGGTCTGTCCTGTAATATTGAGAAAGAGGATTAGAAATGAAGAATGCTATAAGAACACCGTTCTTTATTATAATCTTTTCGAATCCCAACTTCTGGCCCAATTGCCTTATCCTCACAATGTCAAACAATCGTGATAGTTCCTCAGGCAAAGGACCGAACCTGTCTTCCAACTTCCTTTTCAACTGATCCATATCCTTTTCAGAAGTAAGAGAATCCAATTCCTTGTAGATTCTGATTTTTTCCGCCGTCATATCAATGTATGTGTCAGGAATAAGGGCCAGTTGATCGGTTTCAATCGTACAATCTACAACATATGATTCATTTGAACTCTTTGTGGTTATTCCTGTCTCAACTCCAAGTTCTTCCATAGCTTCGGCAAGAATCTTCTGATATGTTTCAAATCCCATATCGGTTATAAATCCACTCTGTTCTGCTCCGAGAAGATTTCCAGCTCCACGGATATCAAGGTCCTGCATTGCAATATTAAATCCACTTCCGAGATCCGAGAATGATTCAATTGCCTTAAGTCTGCGACGGGCATCTTCTGTGATTGAAACAAGTGGAGGTACCATAAGATAACAGAATGCACGCTTATTTGATCGTCCCACTCGTCCACGAAGCTGATGAAGGTCACTCAAGCCGATATTCTGTGCCTGATTGATAATAATGGTATTGGCATTAGGAATATCAAGCCCGCTTTCAATGATTGTGGTACAAAGCAACATATCATAATCTCCGGCCATAAAGTCAAGAATCTTGTTTTCAAGAACCTTAGGCTCCATCTGACCATGGGCTATGCATATCTTCATGTCAGGAATCAATCTATGAAGGATATCATGAATTGACTGAAGTTCCTCCACTCTGTTATGTACAAAGAATATCTGTCCGGCACGATTGAGCTCATATCTGATAATTCTCTTTAACTCATCATGATCAAAGAGCATTATCTCTGTCTGGACAGGGATTCTGTTTGGTGGTGGAGTATTGATGATAGAAAGGTCTCGCGCACCCAGAAGTGAAAACTGTAGAGTACGTGGAATAGGAGTAGCTGTCAAAGTCAGAGTATCCACAGAAGCTTTCAACTGACGAAGCTTCTCTTTTGCGCTTACACCGAACTTATGCTCTTCATCAATAATAAGAAGACCTAAATCCTTGAACTCAAATCCTTTACCAATCAGTTTATGAGTTCCTATAACAATATCCAAGGCTCCTGACTTCAAGCGCTTCTGAATATCAGAAACCTCCTTTGTGGTTCTTAGACGGCTGACATAATCCACGTTACATGGCAGATCCTTGAGACGGTTCTGGAAAGTCTTGTAATGCTGAAGGGCAAGGATTGTGGTTGGCACAAGAACAACAACCTGTTTGCTGTCTGCCACAGCCTTGAATGCAGCACGGACAGCTACCTCAGTCTTACCGAATCCAACATCACCGCACACAAGTCTGTCCATAGGGCAATCATCTTCCATATCTCTCTTCACCGCCTGCACAGCCTTCTCCTGATCAGGAGTATCCTCATACATGAATGATGACTCCAGCTCCTGCTGAAGATAAGTATCTGCAGAAAAAGCAAAGCCTCGTGCACTCTTTCTCTTTGCATATAACTGAATAAGGTCCTTTGCAATATCCTTTACCTTGGATTTTGTACTCGATTTAAGGTTCTGCCAGACTTTAGATCCAAGTTTATGGATTTTGGGAGGTTCCGCATCCTTGGACTTGTATCTCGATATCTTATGAAGAGCATGAACAGAAACAAAGACAACGTCATTATCCTTATATGTAAGTTTCACAACTTCGTGCATTCGTCCCTTGTCATCCTTCATCCTGACAAGACCTCCGAATATTCCGACACCATAGTCGATATGGACTATATAATCCCCTATTGCAAATGACGTAAGGTCGTTAATAGTCAATTGCTCACTCTTTTCCACAGTCCTTCGGATGCTTACACGATGAAAACGGTCAAATATCTCGTGATCACTGTAGCAGCATATCTTCTGTTCATGATCTATGAATCCATTATGAATATTCTTTCCTTGTATAAATTCCGGAAGCATGGCTCCTGTTTGGGAAAGAATAGATCCAAGTCTTTCCAACTGAGATCTCTTTTCTCCATATATCCTGACCTTATATCCTCCTTCAAGATGTGTGCGGATATCCTCTGCAAGCAATTCAAAATTCTTATTGAATGATGGCTGGGGTGTTATATTGAATTTAACCGAATCTTCATTCTGACGAGACAACGGTACTTCCATATACACCTTCCTGAACCTATCAAGTAGAGTAAAGAACTCCATCTCTTTGTACATATCCGACGAATCCAGCCACACAAGGGAATCGGCAGGAAGAATGTTCACTATATTGGTGGAAGATGATTCAACTTCAGACGCTATAAGATCAGGATACACCTCCGCGCATTGCACCTTTTCCTTCGAAAGCTGAGTATTGCAGTCAAATATGTTTATTGTCTCGATTTCATCACCAAAGAAAGATACTCGGAATGGATCGCTGTATGAATATGAAAATATATCTACAATCGCCCCCCTTACGGCAAACTGTCCAGGTTCAGCCACAAAATCAACCCTTTCAAAACCATTCTCGAACAGCCTTGAAACCATATCCTCATGACTTATTTCATCTCCGACGGTAAGTTTGAGTAAAGATTCCTTGATATGTACAGCATCCGGAATCTCTTCATTGATTGCTGAAGGATAAGTTACTATAATGAGTTTACCTTCCTTATAATCCAATATTTTACCGATCGCAGATGTCCTCTGCACACCGAGAGTCGACTTATAATTGCTTTTTTCGAGTTTTTTTCCTGAATCCGGTAAAAAGAATACATTATCCCCTTCTACCAGATTATAAAGATCAGCTGCACAATATTCTGCAGAATCCCTATCCGGCATCACAATCAATTGAATACCTGAATAATCCAACTGAGAAACCACAAACCATCTTGCTGACAGATAGAGTCCGCAGCAAAATACTTCAGACTCATTTTCCAATCGTGATTTAAGTGTTTCGGTAGATTTTAGACTTATTAACATTTTATCTTATTTTCTGTTGATAACCTGTTTAAAACCCTGTTAATTTCTTTTAAAAACTAAAATGGGATTTCCATAAAGAATGTATATAACGGCGAATATTTTCCACTTCAAAATTTTCCATCAACATTTTTCCAAGAAGTTCACATCATGGTTATCAACACTTATTAACAATACTAAACCTTTGATTATCAATATAAAAATTCCGTTATCAACATATTAACAACGATATTATCATCATTAACTTTTAAAAATATATCTATATTTGTATATAATTATTTTTCTGATGATGGGAACAGATTTCGATCCTCACAACGTCAATGAGGGCAAAGATAAAGATTTGGACGGAATTATCCGTCCACAAGATCTTCAAGATTTTACAGGCCAGGATAAGATCGTAGCCAATTTGAAGATATTCGTTGCGGCAGCTAAAATGCGTGGCGAGTCTCTGGACCATGTGTTGTTCCATGGTCCTCCGGGTTTGGGTAAGACCACCCTTGCACATATTATAGCAAATGAGCTTGGGGTTAATATGAAGGTTACTTCCGGTCCTATTCTTGACAAACCGGGAGATCTTGCGGGACTTCTTACTTCTCTGGAGGAGGGTGATGTGCTCTTTATTGATGAGATTCATAGACTGTCACCGGTGGTGGAGGAGTATCTCTATTCCGCAATGGAGGATTTTGTTATTGATATTATGATTGACAAGGGTCCAGGTGCACGTTCTGTGCGTATTTCTCTGAATCCTTTCACTCTTGTAGGAGCAACCACCCGAAGTGGCCTTCTTACATCGCCTTTGAGGGCCCGTTTTGGCATTAACTGCGCTATGGAGTATTATGATACCAATACCCTCGTAAGCATCGTTAAAAGAAGCGCTAATATATTAAAGGTATCGATCGATGAGAATGCGGCATATGAAATAGCCCTCAGAAGTCGCGGAACACCACGTATTGCAAACTCCCTTCTTCGTCGTGTACGAGACTTTGCTCAGGTCATGGGAAATGGTTCAATTGACCTCCAGATTGCCCGTTATGCATTGGATGCTCTGAATATTGATAAGAGAGGATTGGATGCTATTGATAACAAGATTCTGAAGACAATCATCACTAAATTCAAAGGTGGTCCTGTGGGAGCTAATACAATTGCTACTGCTGTGGGAGAGGATCAGGGTACTCTTGAGGAGGTTTATGAGCCGTTCCTTATCAAGGAAGGATTCATAATGAGGACGCCTCGAGGCAGGGAAGTGACAGACCTCGCGTACAAGCATCTCGGCCTTGAAAAAGGCAATATAAACCTTGATGATCCGAGATTATTTTAAATATACTATCATAAATAATAGGTATTTGGCTGATTTAATTGTTAAATCGGCCAAATTTGTTTAAACTTGTGCCCGAAATTTCATTTAACACTCTATAAAATGGCCGAAAAACTTATTTCTAAGATTCCTGAGGGTCCTTTGGCCGAGAAATGGACAAAGCACAAATCTCAGAT
>JAEIGA010013567.1_pt1 | contig 12407 bp, 17 predicted proteins | sample 9270691 | NCBI WGS metagenome assembly JAEIGA01 (sample SAMN17057246, study PRJNA624740) | gut metagenome | biome: biome; isolation source: fecal sample | host: Bos grunniens | place: China: Xizang | collected 2019
AGCGCTCACGGGTTGCTGACTAATGGGTGGGGGTCTATGAGGTCATGGTGTCTATGGGCTACCGTACCATAGTCACCATGACTTCATAGAGGGCTCGGTGTTCCAAAGGAACTCCAAACAAAGCCCGACCCCCACCCATCAGGCGGCACCCATGAGCGCTCACGCTGTATCGTCACCATCGTTGCCCGGCATGCCATTGTTCACGGAGCAAAAGAGCCTGCCCAAGTTCACGGAGCACCCTATGCCGAACCGACACCCGTCATTGCTCGAGATAGTGAGCAATGGTGGGTGTCGGCATGATGTTGTTCACGGAGTTGGAGTAGGATGGTGTTGTTCACGGAGCACCCTATGCCGAACCGCCACCCGTCATCGCTTGAGATAGTAAGCGATGGTGGGTGGCGGCATGGTGTTGTTCACGGAGCAGGATTACCGCATGTCATTGAGAATATACGAACATCGCACAGCAAGGCATGCGTAGGGGCGACGATAGGAGCCCCGGAGCAAGAGCTCATGGTAATTCGATGTTGAAGTAAGATTGTAGGAAGTCTTTAGGGGATGGTGGAGTAAACAATCCTTTGTAGGTTTGTTCGTATTTGTATTGGCCGTGGTTGCTGTAGAAAAGTTGCCACACTACGTCTTGATAGATACCTTCAACGGCCTTGTGTGTATCGACGTATTGTGCATAGGATTTGACCAACTGACGCAGGAACCTTGGATATTGCTTGTAATCGCTAACACCTCGATCGCCCTGAAGCGGACAACCGATGCAGCCAAGGCGCTTGGTGGGGTCGAACTTGCCGTTGACGTAATATAGTGGATGGAATTGTAGGTTTTCCATCTGGGCAAAGACTTCGATGTCGTGAGCGGACCAATTGAGGATTGGCAAGACCTGCTCTGCGGTCTTGGTCTTGGAGTATATACGACATGAGGTTGGCTCGGTATATCTCTCTTTGCGCTTATTGCTTTCCTCTGCTCTTATGCCGAGAATGAGGTAGGGAGCAATGTACTGTTCTTTGAGCACCTTGCAGCAGAACCTACGAAACATGCTTGGCAAGCCTTTACGACTGACGAGCTGAAAAAAGGTGTAGTGGGGGCGGACAATTCTCGCTCCAGCTCTCTCGCAATGGCTGATGGTGCCAGGTGGGTCGATGGTGGTGCAGTTGTGAACAACCTCGCAATTGATGTGGGCGAGTTTAGCAAGACGTAGGATGACATCACTATCTTTGCCACCTGAATATGCAAGTGCGTAGTTTGCCGTCTGTGCATAGGAGCGCAGTATCCTTATTGCTTGGTCAATCTTGCGTGTCATGCGCTGCTCGTCGGTTTGTGCGCACGTGCATGCCTGTGAGCGTGTGTGCGCGTCCGTGCCTGTGAAGAGGTTGAGTTGTAAAGTGTTTGGTTTCATATACTTAGGTCGTTCGGATTATGAAATCCGACGGCAGTACTACCGTACTGCCTTTTTGTCGCAGATTTCGTGTTAGAAAATGATGGTTTTATCGTTCAATTTGAGCAGTGCCTTGACCTCGTTAAGAACGGATTGGTAGGTCTCGTCGATTTCGCCTGCTTGCCTGCGAGCCATGAGACGTTGCCATGCGAGCATTTCTTCATGCGAGTAGGGATGTTGTAGTTCTTGGCGTAGTTGCATCTGCTCCAGCTTCTTCAGCAGCGTCACGATGGCGTTGCGTACTTCTAAGGTGTGGCAGGTTTCAAGGAATAGGCGTAACTTTCGTATCAACATCAGGAGCTCGCTGGACGGTGCAGTCTCCGATAGGGTGGAGTTGTGTTCGGGCTTGATGACGGTCTGCTCTGCCGTGAAGTTGAACAGTTTGCGGTCGGGGCATAGGTCTTTGCGTTTGTCCATCACGTACCTCTTGAAGTGGAAGTAATGCTGGGCAAGAGCTGCGAACATTGTCAGCTGCTTCTCCTTTGTGTCGTACATGTCGAGGGTGTTGTGGATGGATTGGTATTTCTTCGCCTTACCGTCTAACTCGATGACAAACCACCGTTTCACGCCTGACTTGATGGAGAACTCGATGCGCCACACCTCGACGGGATCGCCACGAAGTGTGCAGCGGTCGAGGTTGTCAATTATGCCAGCTTGTAACCACGCCTGCCGTATATATGGCTTGCCGTAGCTGTCGGTCTTGGGGTCGTAGAGTTCAAGTGTCTTGTTATAGAACTTTGTCCCTATCATAGAAGATGGCGAGCCCCAAGACACGGAGTTCCATACACGTCCCGTCCATCTATCTGAACCATGCGAATGGATGTTTGCCTGGTTGATTTTGGAGAAGCGTCCTCGCATGTATCGCTGCATGAAGACACGGGGGATGGTATTGTCATCAAAACGAACCAGGTCTAAGCAGATGTCGATGCGTGAAATGCGCTGGAACTCGTAGGCATAGTCGTGCATGAATTGCCGCATGATGTCACATGCGTTGTCGAAATAGCAGGTGCGATTGACGAGACGTAGGTGACATGCGCATGATGGCATGAGGGGGTTCTTAGGATTGCGACGGACTTCCAATAGTGGGTGTCCGTCTTGCCCGTCGAGCGTGAACATTTCGTTGTAGATGCGTGTACCATATTCGCGCACATGTACGACGAAGCCCGCACGGATGAAGTAGTCTGCATCGTGCGGTGCTCCAATCTCCATTGCGAAGACCTCAAGCCAATCAATATTAACGCATCGGACCGGTGATGGCATGTTAGAAGCTCTCTTTGTGTGTTACGACTTGATTGGTCTTTTGGATGATTTCGTAGTCAACCAGGTCTGCAAAGATAACGATATCGTTGCCGTTGGCCATGTGGTGCATGCGGCATACTTCGAACGTGCGGAAGTTGGTGCGGTGGCGTACCTTGTAACCGTCATCGAGGAGCGACTTGATGCGCTCCTCGTAAACGGCTAACAGTTTGGCCTTGCGTTGTAGGTCAATGGCTCTCATTGGGCGTTTCCTCCTTAACGATTGATACCCATCCGTCTGCGTCGGTCTTGAACTGCTGACCACGCTGGCTCATGAGCTGCGCATTGGCAACATTGGCGTTGTAGAACTTCTTCACGTCAACCTGAACACCGTCATTGGTGTAGAGCTTGGATGGCACTGCATCAGTAGAGCCGCCCAGCAGTTCGATGTTGCGCACCTTGATGGTGAGCCCTGCTTTCATGCAGCGGTCTTTCTGCGATGAATAGATGCGGAGACTGATGGTGCCGGTGACTGCGACCTGTGTGCCTGCCTTGATGAACTCGGCCACCTTTGGGTGGTCATTCAGGATGCAGTCAATCCACATTGTGTTAGAGTGGGCATTACCTGCATCGTCCGTCCATGTGTCGTTATGGGCGATGCGAAACGTTGTAAACTTCTTACCGTTCTGGTCTTTCTTCTCTGCGTCACTTCCTACGTGACCGATTGCTGTGATTTGTAACATGATTATAAATTTAGATGAAACATAAATGGACGTAAAGTCCGATGACATACACTGTGATTAGGGCTAATGCCTTAAAAAGGCAATCGATAGCTAAAAGCGCTGTTTTCATTTTGATTAGGTTTTTTACGTGGAGGGCATTAGCTAAGGCTAAGTCCGTCCCCGGTGGATGTTTGAATAGATACGATAGTCAAGATTGAGGGCATTACGCTGCTGATGGGCGGCATGCAGACAATCAGGATTGAGAGGAACGGCTTCGCATGAACGCAAGAACTTGACGCACTGACGTGCGGTGATGCGTTGGATGGAGACGTTGTAGGGCTTCAGGGACTCTAAGAGTCTCATCACGAACTCCGAGGATGACTGCGAACGTATTTCAAAGAAATGTCCGTGGTCAACCGAGAGTGCTGTCAGGGTCAAAAAGTCTCGTTGGGCTTGTTTTCCCTGGCCAATGGTCACGGAAAAGATGCGAGTTGTCTCGTCGCATTCTTTTCCTGCTAAGATGTAATAATACAAGTGGGTCATACAGCTAAAAGATATTAAGTTGTGTGGGTTTGTTTGCACCGCCATCCATTAAGACAAGATAATGTTGATGATGATGATACCCGTCACACTCTGCGCACAAAGCACACATGTCATTATTGCAAAGACAATCCATTCTACAATCAAAGCAAGCGGCAATTATACCATTATAATCAACGGCACGAATGAGGTGACCGTTGAACCAAACCGCCTGACCCTCGCAAAGACGGACTGCTATTTTATGTATCTTCTTCATAGTTTCAATACAATAGGGTCATACAGCTATTTTTAAAATACTTTAATAGGAGTAACGAAAAAGACCTCAAAGTCCTGCTCTTGATTTTTTACACGGCATGTTATGATGGCCTTTCGTTTACCTTCTCACCACAAGGTTTCAACTTGATCATAGCTATCAAGGCTCTTAACCTTGATACCTTTACGAGCCCATTTCTTGAACGAGTCACGTTCCATCTTTTGTACTAAATAGATTTTTTTCATAGATAGTGTATTTATATATTAATCAAATAATGCGTGTATTTTTCGGTGATAGTCTTCAATAGTAGAAAGCGCAAGAACGCATTCAGGATGGAATACCTTATGAAAGTTGTACCGAGCTAACGCCTGATCACGACCAACGACTTCCTCCTGGAAATGAGTTGGAGTTTTCCAATGAAACTCGTCGTAGATCATGTAATGGTCAGACGGTGACATGTCTAAGAAATTTTCCATAATTGTTGTACTTATTAGTGTTTAAATCGTTCCATGTGAAACATAATCGGCACTATGTTCAACTGTTTGAACTCTTTGGTGACATTATGTTAAACAAAAATGTCGATGAATGAGGTTTCCCACGTCCACCGACACCAGCTCTTAGCTGTAGCCCTGCTTTACGTTCAGAAGTCGCACCTCTGCGTTGCTTCTTATCCTAAGCGAGGGCAAATATAGACATAATATTTGGAACTACAATGGATGATGGGTGAAAATGTGTGTTAAGAAAATGTAAAAGTGTTGGATTGTAAAGTGGGAGATTGCAAAATGAGGTGTCAAAGGGTGCATCATGGTGGATGAGTGTCAGGTGAATGATGGGTGTCTGTCATCAGCATGAAAGGTGTCAATAACCTTATAGTTACCTTACATCAACCTTATAGCTACCTTATACCTACCTTATAGTTGCCAAATATCAACCTTATAGTTAGCAAAGAAGAACCTGGTAACGTGTAACAAGCATCCATCAGCTGCACATCAATGAGCCAGAGTGGTGGAAGATTTTTCGCTGGGTGATGACATGACGAGACGAAGAAGCGAGCAGGAATGGAGGAAGAAAAAAGCCGAAACACGTCTCACGACGTACTTCGGCAGGATAAAAAAACACTATTTAAAATGATAATCGAGACTAATACACTATCTATTCTATTAACAAATGTAGTGGGATATGTGTTGCAGCGCGGCAGAGTTTTTCGCCCATAGGTCAGGTGAGGTCGTAGCCCTTACGGACTATCTTCTCATCGAGGACACGCCCGTTCTCAACCAGGCACATGCCTTGGAACAGGGCGACCATCTGCTCGACGTTGCCGTAGTCGAGGGTGTCATCGGGGTCAATCCCTGAATGCTTGGCAACGGTGGTGACGTAGGCTTCTACGTCGTTCTCGTTTGCAGGAGCCCAAGCCTGAACAACGGCACGGATGGTTGTGCGTCGGTAGTGGCGGATGTATCTGCGGAGCAGGACGAAAGCGGCACGGACGCCATACTCCATAGCGACGAACTGCTCAAAGTTGGGGTCAGTTGGGTTTGGCTCTTCGCCCAGCCATACGTTGCCGATGCGGATGTTAAGTGGGTTGCGGTTGCGGAGACCTCGCGGCAGATCCTGCTGTCGTGACCGGGGAGTAACGGATGATCTAATCATGAGTGCTGTGTTATTTGAAGAAGAAGAGTGACTGACGGACACCGATGCGCATGAGCCACCGTGCCATATCGTCAGTGTAGGAGTTCAGGGTGATGACGCGGTAGTCGGTAGGTGCGAAATCTGCCGGACTGACACGTGCCCATTTGCTTGGTGGGTCGTTCGGGAACTTCGTGCCGAGATAGGTTTGTGCCTGGTCACCAAAGCTAATGACGTACTTGTAACCATTTAGGTAGGATGTGATGACGATGATACGATAGGAACTTGTGGCCACTTCTTCAAAGAAGCTGCTATCGTTGACGAAGTACCTTTTGACGTCAGTAGAAACCGATATCAGCGTCAAGTCTTTCAAAGGATTATAGAACAGCTCGGATTGGTAGCCCATTTCTAATAGCTTCTGCGCTATGGGCTCGGTCTCCTTTGTGACAATCAGGGTGTTTTCCATATCAGGAAGAGTGGCCACATTAAATGCCCATGAAAACAACCGTGGATTTAGGTTGGTTTCATGTCTCAATACATTCCCCGTCATAGGGCTTTCCGACATCATGTTGGCAATCTCCCACAAGGAGCCATCCGAGAGACGTGCGCGGACTCTTGAATACGTGTCCATGACAATTTCTTCAAGAGTCAGTCCCTTGATGATACGACCATCGAAAGTTATAAATGTGGTTTCGTCGATGATGTCGGAGTTTATTTCGGGGTAATTGGCAAGGTAGGGGAATTTGGGTGTGAGCAAGTCCCAAAAAGAGCCATTACGGCCACATGCGTGGCTGTTGGCGCACTCGGCAATGGACTGCTCTCCAGCAATGCGTGCCGGGTAGTATTGACACAGCTGGTTGCACTCATATCCCTGAACGTCGGATGAGAAAAGCTGGAGATATCGTTTTTGGTTGTCTATGGTGAGTTGCTTAGTGACCGGAGTTAACGTAAAATTGTGAAGTATCTCCGGACCAAGTTTCCTGCGGTTCACCATGGGCAGAAAGATAAGAGACTCATTTCCACAGTTGTGGTCATGTACACACTCGACATATTCATCATATGAACGTCCAGACTGATGGTAATGACAAAACGCACACCGTTGACAGTCCTGAAGTTCAGGAATGTTGACCATCTGCATATACGCTTCTGCATATGCGAAAGCTATGGGGCGTAGTTTGCCGAGATACTTGATAGACATTACTTGCGAGTTAGACGTTTGACGTAATAATCGAGACCGAAGATGGAGCCAGCGAGCAGGAACGCTTGCGCGATGTACATGATAGTGCCACCAGCCACGTCGTCTATATCGACGACCTGGTAAATGGCAATGGCGATACTGCTGATGATGAGCAGTACCGCCATGGCATATCGTGTGTGTTGGTCGTAACGCATGAAGAAAGGACTACACACACATCAGGTCACTCACCGTCTGCGAGCTCGTCACCATCGAGGTAAACGAGAGGATTACCGTCTCCAGCGGTCTGGCCGTAGGATGCGATTGCAGCTGCGACAGCAGCGTCAGCGGTCACGCTGGTGATGATGTCTTCCTTGACAACGAGCGACTGCGTGGAACGACGCCACATGGTACCGTCGAAACGAGAGACGATGACAGCACAAGCGGAAATCCTATCGGAACTTTCGTTGATAACAACAGCTTCTCCTGAAGAAGCACCGATAGAGACGTTAGACGTCTCTAAACTCTCTATAGTAGCAATAGAGTCAGGATTGACCTCAAACTGGATGGTAACGGGGAAGTAGCTACCAGCCACATCGCCCTCACTTACAGCAATGATAGTTACCACGTCACCAGCCTTATAACCGGCATTAACGAAATCGGTGGAGAGTTGACCCACCGTTGTGAGTTCACCAGTGCCGTGAACGACATTCAACTTGAAGTTTAAGTCTTCAGAATCGTAGGAAACACCGACAGCCTGCAGCGTACCCTGCGACAGCTGATAGGGTAAGGGGAAGAAGCCCGTGCCCTTAGGCAGAGCCCACTTGTTCTTGCGAGCCAAGTTGGCGTTGACCTGGTTGAACTTGTTGTGCGACTTAGCCTTAGAAAGGCCCTCGAAAGAACGCTCAAGAACCACCGACAGCGGGCTGTAGAACTTGGCGATGGGCGCCATGATAGCACGCTGAAAAGACTGTGCGTTAGTCTTGGGGTTCTTCACGTTGCGAACACGAACGCGAGTGATCTGAGCACCCTCGCGACGGTACATGACGACGTCACCTACCGAATTCTTGGCTGTGCCAAGGAGCAAATTACCTTTCGCCATAATTGTAAGAATTTAATTTGTTAGACATATAAGAAACTGAAAAGAAAATGATCTAAGCGAGTGTTACACCAATGGACTGCAGCCAAAGAGCAATCTTGGAGCCTGCAGTGCAGAGGATGGAGTTAGAGATGGTGATGTCTGACGGGGTGACAGCGTTGAACGTCCACTGCGTTGGGTCAGTAGCGCCACCTGAACCAGGCACCAAAGTATTGTTGCTCTCATCTACGATGTAGTAGTAATCGTCGAGGTTGTCGGGCTTGACCATGACGAAGTCCACGTTGTTAAAGGTCACGACCTTAGCGACGAACGTTTCACCGATGAACAGCAGCGCACGACCATCACGGGCGGCCACGTTAAACAGCTGTGTGTCGCCACCGGGGTACACGCCACCGCCACCCTCCGAGCCGCCAGCCATATAGGAAGCAATAGCCGCTTCGCGCCATTCCTCGGAAGTCAGTCGGGAGACCTCGACGGGAGAGACGCAAAGTGATTGTGTGCTGCGCAACCAGGAGCGTCCATGGTAGCGACTGACGATGACTGCCCCAGCAACCATAGTACGAGCATTGCTGACTATCATCAAATCGGTGCCCAATGCCAAGACGCCAATATCGGTACCAAAGAGGGTAGTAGTAGGAACGGAAGATGACGTGTTGATGTAGAACTGACTGCTGACGGGGTAATAACCTCCGTCATCATCCATCAGGACTGCTATGATGGTGACCACGTCGCCTTGCTTGTAGCCGTTGAGTGTGAACCAGGTAGAGAAGTTGCCAATGGTGGAGACGGAAGACCCAGCAGTGGCAAATGTCAACTTAATGCCACCGCCCTGTGGGTGGTTGTACCATATATAAGGCACGGGAGAGATAGAGCCGCGCGACAGCTGATAGGGCATGGGGAAGAAGCCTGCACCTTTTTGCAGGTACCATCCGTTGGTGCGAGCCAACGCGATGTTGACACGCTGGAACGCATTGTAAGAAGCGTCCGTGTTCAGTCCTTGATACGAGCCTTTGAGGACGGTGCGCAAAGCACCGTAGAAGCGCATGACCGGGGCGACGAAGTTGCGCTGGGTTGCCTGCGCTTCGGTACGTGGGTTCTTGATGGTGCGCAAGCGCAAGCGCGCCACCTGCTTTCCGCCACGACGCATTAGCGTGACGTCACCGACGGAGCGGACACCTGAACCAAGGAAGATATTATAAGTAGCCATCGTGCGCGTGTGTGTAATTATATGAGATTAGAACCTGCGCCACCTGCTATGCCTGCAGCGAGTGCGGCCAGCATGCGAAGAACTTCTGCGATGATGTTCCATGTTTTCTGCGTCATCTGGGTAGATGGTGAGGGGGTTAGCCCGTGGGTGTTCCTCACCGTCGGCAAAGGTACAAAAAAAAAGTCGAACGGTGCAAGAGCGGACTTGGAACGGAGAGGTAACGGAGGGGTGAGGTTCAAGGACGAAATGTTTTTACAATTTAACAAAATATGGGGAAAAACACAATAACACTATTTAACTCGCGTTAGTAATATATAACTACGCAAAAATGGAGATAGGTGTAATTATAGTGATTTTGGTCAGCTGGATGATAGGTGTCTTCCTGCATGACTGGGAGCGCAAGTGGAGGAAATAAGGCGCTTACTATGTATTAACATATAATAACATTATGTTAAGACATATTAACATAAAAAAGTTGCATATGTCAATACTTTTTTGTACATTTGCAAGTAGAAAGATGGAGATAGTCTCCACCTACAGCAAAAGAAAGTAGCCCTATGATAAACGAGTTCATCACCTATCTGACGAGTATTAAAGGATATTCGCAGAACACCGCAAGAGCATACGAGAGAGACCTCCGTCACTTCGCCAAGTTCGCAATGAGCAGAAAAGAAGACGCACGCTGGAGCACCATCAAGATGGAAGACGTTGATGCGTTCATCATCGCCCAGAGCAATGGTGGAAAGAAACCTGCAACACTCTGCCGACAAATCAGTAGCATTTCTTCTTTCTACAAGTTCCTAAAGAGGAATGGTTACATGGTAGAAAGCCCTGTGAAGTACGAGAGCAGACCGAAGATTGAGAAGACCATCCCCCACACCATCGCACACGACACCATGATGCAGGCATGGAGTAAGACGAGTGGTGAGCTGCACGCCATACTGACGATACTGATGACAACGGGCGTACGTATTCAGGAGTGCTTAGACATAACCTGGGATGACATCAAGTGGGAGCAGCGTCAGATCATCATCCATGGCAAGGGCGGTAAGCAGCGTATAGTATATATCAGTGACGTTCTTCTGTGGGAGTTGCAGACGGTAGCAAGAGATAAGAAATGGCGTATCTTCCCGTCATGGACACAAGAGAGGGTAAGACGAGAAATGTATTGGGTCAGTCGGGAGTTTGACAACCTGCAGCACTATAGCCCACACACCATCCGTCACACCTACGCCACCGAGTTGGCCAAGATGGGAGCCAACGTGACAACCATCGCCACGCTGATGGGGCACAACAGTATCAAGACAACGCAGAAGTACATCGACATGAACCAAATGGAGACGCAGCAGGTAGCACTGATGTATAATCCAACCAGGCAATAATAACATTAGAAGTTGCGCACGACACGAACCAAGTGCATACGACTATGAAAGAGAACAAAGAGCAAGAGCAGAAAGAGCGCCAGCGCAAAGAGTACGCCAAAGAGGGACGGTCACAAAAGATGATGTCGTTCCGACTGGACAATGACAATGCCGCATGGCTGGATCAGTTCCAGAACAAAGGTCGGTATCTGAACAATCTGATAAAAGCAGAGAGGGAGAGAGGGGTCAAGTGAACCCCTCTTTCTTTTGCCATCATGATGCAACAGCACACATCCCTAAAAGGCAGCAATATGTATTAACATATATTAGCACTATGTTAAGACATATTAACTATAAAAAGGTTCATATGTCAATACTTTTTTGTACCTTTGCAAGTAGATAAGAAACAATAAGTCAAACCCCTAAAAAACAAAGATTATGAAAAAGCAATTCAATCAAAGCGAGTGCGAGAACATCCTGGAGAAGTTATTAGAGAACCACGATGCAGAGTGCGTCAGCATGTATCAACCAATCAAGCACCACCACGTACTTATAGTAGAAGTAGTAAGCACTGGCGGTACTGAAATCGACAAGATGCACCAAATGAACCTTAGTGTAAGCCTATTTGCTCAAGACTATCACATTCAAATGTGGTTAAGTAAACTTTAAACTAACCAGGGAGTGGGCGCCAGCCCACCCCCACTAAAAGAAAAGGAGACGAGACTATGAAAAGGTACAAGGTAATTATGAGACCAAGAGACTTAAAAGTGTTTTTATGGATTGAATATTTCAACACTCTTGACGATGCAACAGAGTACGTTGAAGAACAAAGAAGAGACGACATGGAGAACGGAGAAGCAGACGAATATGAGTACGAAATCAAACAACTATGAGCCCGACACCCCGGAGGGGTGGCGGCACCCCTCTTGGGATGTGGGAAAAAAAGGGACGGAACGTCCCCTTAAACACTAAAAAACCCCCCGGAGGGGGGCAGGGGGGGGAAAAGCACTGGTAGGAGTATTCAGGAAACACCCGATAGAGTAACTAAAAGGGTGGTGGGTGGGGAAAGCAGCACGGCGTCAGCCGTGCTGTTGCCGCGTCAGCGGCAAAACCTCGGCCGCGAACAAGGTAACTTCAGGACGTAAAACGGACCGAGGCACGAGGGAGTCAGTCCGTCACTCCGCGCACAACCACGGTACAATCGATAATGGTTATTATCGTCAAAACGATAATAAAAAGACCATTATCGACTCCTAACGCGCCCGACGGGGGCGCGAAGTACGACGCGCCAGCCAACAAAAAACCACCCCCCCAAGGGTGGTTCCAACGACGGTGACGGTGCCCCTGCAAACCACGAAGCTACCGAAGCCCCACGGACAGCAGGGGCAACCGGCATCCGTCGTAATAGCTTCGGTAGCCCCACGGAGGAAACCCTAACCCCACGGAGCAGGAAGCGGCATCGCACATCGTGCCAACCAGCGCCCGAGGAAGAGGGGGGGCTAACGAGCCCCCCACCGACCGAGGGCGCATCCCGTTCGATAATCTCCACAACGCATCCTATACCGAACCGGGCAATGATGGCGACGATGCAGCGTAAAAGAACGCTCATGGGTTGCTGAATGATGGGTGGGGGTCTATGAGGTCATGGTGTCTATGGGCTACCGTACCATAGTCACCATGACTTCATAGAGGGCTCGGTGTTCCAAAGGAACTCCAAACAAAGCCCGACCCCCACCCATCAAGCG
>JAEIGA010013568.1_pt1 | contig 12406 bp, 12 predicted proteins | sample 9270691 | NCBI WGS metagenome assembly JAEIGA01 (sample SAMN17057246, study PRJNA624740) | gut metagenome | biome: biome; isolation source: fecal sample | host: Bos grunniens | place: China: Xizang | collected 2019
GGAAATTTTTATGATTGTAAGTTTTGGTTTTTCGTGGCCGTTAAACGTTATGAAATCCTTTAAAGCGCGTACCGCCAAAGGAAAAAGTCTTGCTTTTCTTTTATTTATTGAATTTGGTTACGTGTGCGGTATAACCTCAAAGCTTGTCAACGAAAACGGCTTTAAATGGTACGTACTTTTCTTCTACGTATTAAACTTTATTATGGTTGGTATCGATATTGCCCTTTATTTCAGAAATAAGGCTATTGATAATAAAAACGGAGTAAAATAATGAAAAAATTTTTAGATTTACACTATACAAACGATAACGACAACAGCCGTGTACTTGATATTTTTCTTCCCGATAACGATAACTTCACAACAGTTCTTTGGTTTCACGGTGGTGGAATAGTAAGTGGCAGTAAGCAAGGCGGTGACGTTCCCAAAGGACTTTTAAACGAAGGGATAGCCGTCGTTGCCCCCGATTACAAATTGTATCCAACCGCTAAATTTCCCGAATTTATAAAAGATGCCGCAAACGCAGTTGCCTTTACTGTGAAAAAAATGAAAGAACTTGGCGGAAACGGCAAACTATTTATCGGCGGTTCTTCAGCGGGCGCATATCTTACTATGATGCTCTGTTTTAATAAGGAATACCTAAAAGCAGTAGGTGTAAACGAAGAAACCGACCTATCGGGATTTATTTCCGACAGCGCTCAGGTTTTCACCCACTTTAACGTACTTAAGGAAATGGGGCTTAACCCTAATATTCAATATATCGATGAAAAGGCACCTATTTACTACGTTAATCCAAGTTTAACCTTGCGTCCACTATTTATAGATTATTACTCAAATGATATGATTTGCCGTCCCGAAGAAAACAGGCTTTTCTATGCTTCTCTTAAGCGTTTTCTCCCCGATGCAGACGTAACCATAAAAGAACTTGAAGGCACTCACTGTTCTGCAATTATGCCCGACAAGGAAGGCAAACGAAGACTGGAACCGTTTATTCTTGAATTTATCAATAAGCATTAAAAAATTGGCTGTAAAATTACAGCCAATTTTTATTTTAATTATTCAAGACTTTTTCATTATCTGAATTTTTATGTCGCGCCATTGCGATAATAATAGAGCACATTGAGAGAATATCCCCTATTGCCGAACCGTAAGCGCGGCTTAAAGTATTATACACAAACCAAAACGGTGAACCCAAAAGCGAAACACGACGAATTATTTTTTCGTTGCTAATCCAAAAGGCGCTGGTATGTAATAAAACGCCCGTAAGAGAAAACAAATCAAGCCAACTTTTGTTGGAAAAAGCAATGGCTACTCCCGCCGCAATTATACAGGTGTTAACCAAAATGAGCACCAAACTTGTGTGTTTTTTTACAAACCCGATATGTTTTCTACCTGCAATAATAGAAGAAATTGCCCCTAATACATCAAGCACAGCTCCGGAGAATGCTCCCAACAGCACGTACTGTAAAATATATAAACAACGTGAAAGCGTATTAAATAATATGATATTTTTTCTTTTCTTTTGCTGATAACTTAAAAGAAAAAGTACAACAGCAATTAATCCTATTATTTGAGATACTATTTCCATAACAAATTCCTTTTTATAACGTTTCTGCTACGTTGTAGATTAATTTTTCTGTTTTTTTCCAACCGATACATGGGTCGGTAATGGATTTACCGTAAACGTGTTCCCCTATTTTCTGACATCCGTCTTCAAGATAACTTTCAACCATAAGACCTTTAACAAGTTTTTTGATTTCGTTATTATGGGTACAGCTATAAAGTACGTCCTTTGCAATTCTTGGTTGTTCAGCATATTTTTTACCTGAATTTGCGTGGTTGGTATCAATAATAACCGACGGATTAAGAAGTCCGGATTTTTGATAAAGTTCGCAAAGTTCGGAAAGAGTTTCGTAATGATAATTTGAAACACTGCTACCGTTTTGTCCCGTATATCCTCTTAAAATAGCATGAGCAAGAGGGTTGCCGTCGCTCTCCACTTCCCAACCTCTATATAAAAATACGTGCTTTTGCTGAGCGGCAGAAATCGCGTTCATCATAACGGTCAAGTCACCGCCCGTAGGATTTTTCATACCAACGGGAACCTCAATACCGCTTGATACAAGTCTGTGTTCCTGATTTTCAACAGAACGCGCACCTACGGCAACGTAAGAAATAAGGTCGGAAAGATAACGGTAATTTGCAGGATAAAGCATTTCATCCGCGCAGGTAAAACCGTAATCCTTAAGGGCTCTCAGATGCAAATCTCTTATCGCTATGATACCGCTGAGCATATCGGGATTTTTATCGGGATCAGGTTGATGAAGCATTCCTTTATATCCTGCACCGGTGGTTCTTGGTTTATTAGTATAAATTCTTGGTACTATAAATACCTTATCCCGAACTTCATCCTGAATCTTTCTGAGTCGTTCAATATATTCTAAAACGCTTTCGGGATAATCAGCCGAGCAAGGCCCGATAACGAGAATAAATTTATCGCTTTCTCCCATAAAAATCTTCTTAAGTTCGTTATCTCTTTCTTCTTTAATCTTTTTATCTTTATCACTTACGGGATATTGTTCTTTAACCTCCATTGGAATCGGAAGTTTTCTTTTAAAGTTCATAGACATACCGTATTCACCTTTCCCAACTTACATTTATGTTTAATGAACCAAGACGTTCGAAAAAATCGGGCAGACTTTTTCGAACTGCTTCAGCGCCGCTTATAACCGCGCCCGTTTTTGTAGAAAGAATAGCCGTAGCCATCACTATTCTATGGTCGTTATGACCGTTTATTTCTTCTGTAGGCGTTTTGATTTTTGAAGCATACACTCTTACTGAATTATCTTCTACGTCCATTTTTACGCCAAATTTTGAAAGTTCTTCTTGCATAGTTGCCGCTCTGTCGCTTTCTTTAATCTTAAGACGCGCAGTATCGGTAAAAAGAGCGCCCTTTCCCACCGCCGCCATTACGAAAAGAATCGGCGCCAAATCGGGACAGTCTGCAATTGATATAACCGAGTTTTCTTTATTAAGTTTATCAAAAAGTTCTTTATAAACCCTGTCCCCCTGCAGACTATCTTCAGCCAAACCTTCTACCTTAACGTCACCGTCCAAAAAGTTTAGCGCATCAAAAAAAGCAGAGTTCGAATAATCACCTTCAACCTTAACTTCTTTATTTTTGTAGGTTTGATTTCCTTTGATTTTTATGCTTCTTATGTCGGAATAATCAACATCTATTCCAAAATCAGTTAAACTTTTAAAGGTTAAAAGTAAATACGAATAACTTTGAATTTCGCCGACGATATTTATAACACTGTCTTCCTGTAAAAGAGGAAGCGCAAACAAAAGTCCCGAAATAAACTGACTGCTTATTCCGCCGTCAACGGTAAATTTTCCGCCTTTAAGTCTTCCTTTAACCCTTATATATTCATTTGTCTGTTCAAAATCAATTCCTTTTTCACGGCACAAATCACTATATACCGTCATAGGTCTTTGCAAAAGTCTGCCCTGACCTTTAAGAATAAACTCCTCACCGCTCAAAAGACAAAGAGGCAAAATAAATCTTAGGGTACTTCCGCTTTCTCCGCAATCAAGGGTAGTTCCTTTAACTTTTTCGGGATAAAATCCACCTATATTAACAGCTGAGCCATTAATTTCTATATTAGCGCCCAATGCTTTTAACGAATCAAGCGTAGCCAGTATATCTTGCGAATATTCAACGTTAAAAACAGTACTTCTTTCACTTAAAGCGGCACACAAAAGATTTCTGTGTGCCATACTTTTGGAAGGAGGCGCCGTTATAGTACCTACTGCCCGACTTTTATTAATTGTTGCCTTCATTTTTTCAAATACTCCAGAAGTTCATCTATAGCCATACAGTAACCGTTTATTCCCTGTCCAATTATCGTTTTTATACAATAATCACGGATAAAGCTTATCTGACGGAAGCTTTCTCTTTTAGAAACGTCGGAAATATGCACCTCGACAGCAGGCACACCGACCGATTTTAAAGCGTCGAGAATGGCAATACTCGTATGGGTATAAGCGGCAGGATTTATTACTATTCCGTCTGTACTTCCTAAAGCCGCTTGAATTTTATCAACAATATCACCCTCGTGATTTGATTGATAACATTCAATATCAATGCCCAATTTTACCGCATAATTACTTACAGTATCAATAAGGGTCTGATAGGTTTCTTTTCCGTAAATATCAGGTTCGCGAATACCAAGCATATTTATATTTGGTCCGTTAATTATAAGTATTTTCATAAACACAAGTCCTTTACGGTTTGCTCTGCCGCCAACGTTGGAGTTTCAAAATCCTTTAAAACAAAATCGGCGCAAGCATTATACTTAGGATAACGTTCGTTATAACGTTTAATAAGTTGGTTTTTATTGCTTGAAAGAGGTCTATCCGGCCCTGTTTCAAGACTTTCTATAGGTCTGTCTATAAACCATATAAGACCGTTTTTCTTTAGATTTTTTATATTTTTATCATTTAAAATTGCACCGCCACCGGTAGCAATTACTACACCCGAAAGTTTCGAAATTTCGCTTATTACTTCACTCTCCACTTCGCGAAATTCTTTTTCTCCACGACCGTTTATAATTTCTGCGGGGGTCATTCCCGTTTTTTCAAAAATCAATAAATCGGTATCGTAAAACTTTCTGAAAAGTTTTTCTGCAACCAGTTTACCTACGGTAGATTTACCGCTTGACGGCATACCGACAAAGACTACGTTTTGCTTTGAGGAAAGTATTTCTTTAAATACCGCTTCCATCATAGAATCATCAATATTTTTATTTAAAAAATATTCACACGCCACCTTTGCCTGACTAACAAGCATATAAAGTCCGCCTACCGCTTTTATACCTAATTCTTCAGCATTAAGTAAAAACTGTGTTTTCAAAGGATTATAAATCACGTCTATAACCGCAGAAAGATTTTTAAAAAGTTTTAAATCAATAGGTGTTTTATCAATATCCGGAAACATACCGACGGGGGTAGTATTTATAATAACGTGAGCATCTGTGTGTTCTTTTAATGCTTCATCATAAGTAACGGTAGTTTGAGTTTTGCTTCTTGAAACATAATATATTTCATTAGCGCCCAAATGCTTTGACACGGCAAAAGCAGTCTTGGCTGTGCCTCCGCTTCCTAAAACAAGCACCTTTTTATCCTTTAAGAAAATACCGTTTTTTAAAATCAATTGTTTCATACCGAAAAAATCGGTATTATATCCGTATAATTTTCCGTTATTATTAACAATAGTATTTACTGAACCTATAAGCCTTGCTTTATCGTCGATTTCATCGAGATAAGGCATAACCGCTTCCTTATAAGGAATGGTTACGTTTATAGCCTTAAATTCTTTTTTTAATATAAAAGCTTCAAGTTCCTCTTTTTTGAGTTCTTTGAGTTCGTAAATATAATCGGCTAATTTGTTATGAATTTCTTTTGAAAAGCTGTGAGAGAGTTTTTCGGCAATTAATCCGTATTCCATATTCTAACCTCTGAGCCAATCAGTACCGTATCTTCCCACAAGGAAATCGGCAAGCGTTAAAGCGGTCATACTGTCAACAACCACCCTTGCTCTGTGAACGATACATGGGTCGTGTCTGCCTTTAATAGAAAGAGTAACGTTTTCATTATTTTTAAAATCCACAGTTTGCTGAGGCTTAGCAATTGAGGGAGTAGGTTTAACAACCGTACTGAAATTAATCGGCATACCGTTGGTTATACCGCCGTTAATACCGCCGTTATTATTAGTAAGAGTTTTTATCTCTCCGTTTTCTAAATTAAAACAATCGTTTGCCTCGCTGCCTTTCATATCGGCAAAAGCAAATCCCATACCAAACTCAACACCTTTAACGGCAGGAATACTGAAAAGGCCCAAAGAAAGCATACCCTCTATCGTTTGAAACCAAGGTTCACCTACACCCGCAGGCATACCTGTAACCATCGTTTCAAGAATCCCCCCTACGCTGTCGCCTTCCTCTTTCGCTTTCAATATATTTTCCTTCATTTTTTCGCCTTTTTCATCACTTAAAACGGCAAATTCTTTAGTATTTAAAAGTTCTATATCATCGGTTATATTTTCGAAATTTTTATCGGCTACGCCTGCGCACTCTTTAATATGCGTTCCGATTAATATTCCTTTATTTTTAAGCGTTCCTATAATAATTGCGCCTGCCGCAACTATAGCGGCAGTAATTCTTCCGCTAAAATGTCCGCCACCCCTATAGTCTTCATAACCGCCGTATTTCATAAAAGCGGCAAAATCAGCGTGAGAAGGTCTGGCTTTTCCTTCAATATCCGAATAATCCTTAGAAACTGTATTCTGATTTTCAATAACTATACAAATAGGAGTACCCGTTGTAACCCCACCGAAAACACCGCTTAAAATTTTAAAATTATCCTCTTCACTTCTGGCGGTTGAAATACTGCCGGAAGGACGTCTTAATGAAAGCTGACTTTTAATAAAATCTTCATCAACCTTAATTCCCGAAGCAATTCCGTCTATAACGGCGCCTATTGCCTGACCGTGACTTTCTCCGAAAAGAGTTACTGTTAAATTGTGACCGTAAACGTTTTTCATTTATAAAACTTCTTTCATTTTAAGAGATAGTTTTTCAAAAGGAATATTTTCCATTTTACATTGACCGATTTTTTCAACGGTAACAACGGTAATGCTGTCCCCCGACATTTTTTTATCGTGGCTCATAGCGTTTATCACGTTTTGTACATCAAAAGGTATTTTAGTGGGAAGATTTAGTTTTTCTAAAACAGGAATTACTCTGTTTCTTACTTCCCTGCTGCACATCGGAAGCATTCCCACTGCAACGCATTCTCCGTGGAACCACTGACTTAAATTTAAGTCGCTTTCAATTCCGTGTGCTACGGTATGACCAAAATTAAGAATCTTGCGCAGTCCCGTTTCCTTTTCGTCCTCTTCTACAACGCTTTTTTTAATAAGCAGAGAAGCCTCTATTATCTTTTCTATATTTTCCTTAACGTCCTTTGTTTCTATAAGTTCAAATAGTTTTGCATCGCTTGTAAGTGACATTTTAAGAGATTCTGCAAGACCGTTGGCAATTTGTCTTTTAGGAAGTGTTGATAATACGTCAAAATCAATTATTACTTTTTTAGGTTGATAAAAAGCGCCAACTATATTTTTATATCCGTCAAAATCAATCGCTACCTTTCCGCCGATAGAAGAATCCACCTGCGAAAGTAAGGTTGTAGGAATATTATAAAAATCCACTCCGCGCATATAACTAGAAGCAACAAATCCACTCAAATCACCAATAACACCGCCACCAACGGCAATAACGCAGTCGCTTCTTGTAAAGTTATTTTCAACCATTTTTGAAAGCAAAAATTTAAAAGAATCAAAACTTTTTGTTTTTTCACCCTGAGGCAAAGTAATTACTATAGCATCTTTACACTGATTGAATATCGTTTCTGAATAAATGGAAGGGACACCGTCATCGGTAACGATAAGTGCTTTTCTATTAAGATTAAGATATTCTCCCGCTTTTAAAAGCGCTCCTCTTTCAAGAACTATATCATAACTTTCGTTTGACGTATTCACGGGACTTATCATAATTTCACCTCATAACGAAATTTCTTTTTCATAGCTTCCAACCACTTTAACGTGACTGCACACTTTAAGTAAATCTTTGATCATTTTTTCTCCTTTTGGAGTATTTATATTGCCCTCACCCTCGGCATAAAAATAGTAATCCCAAATAAGTTCTTTGGTGGGGCGACTCTTAAGAGCTCTTAAGTTAAATCCGTTTTCACCGATAACCGAAAGAGCAGAGCCCAGACAACCGCTTTCATTTTTTACGGTAAACATCATTATAAACTGTTTATCCTTTTCGTTACTGTTTTTTGCCACTCTGGAAAATACGGCAAAACGCGTTGTATTGCTGTTGCTGTCGTTAATAGCCCTTTCGGCTATCTCAAGACCGTAAATTTCAGCAGCTTTTTCGCTACCTATCGCCGCAATATCGTTTCTGTCGCTCTCTGCAACAAATTTAGCAGCAACAGCCGTATTTGAACTCTCGCTTATGCTATAGCCCATACGCTTTATAAAACCTGCGCACTGACCCAACGCTTGAGGATGACTTATAACCTCTTTAACGTCATCCGCGCTAACGCCTTTTTTAGTGAGAAGATTCTGCGTTACCGCAATGTCGTAAACACCGTTTATGTATAACGAACCAAAAAAAGCAATATCCATTACCTGACCTACGTCGCCGTTATAACTGTTTTCAAGAGGAAGTAATACACAGTCACATTCACCCTTTAAAACCGCCTCGTATGCAGATTTAAAACTGTCGTATGGTACCGAATTGCAATTTTCAAATATTTTTTCTGCGGCAACCTGAGCAAACGCGCCCTCTACTCCCGAAAACGCGACTCTTAACCCGCTGTTAAGCATATTCTGATAATTACGTGAAATCTCCATATTATTTCTCAAAAAATTCACGTAATAAGAACGCAACTTTTCATCTTCAACGTAAGCAGAATTTTTAATAATTACCTCTTCTTCCCTTGCGCTGTCAAGAATAGGCAAACCACGTTCTTTTTTATATTGAGCTATTTTTTCGACAGCGTTCATTCGCTGACAAAAAAATTCTGCCATTTCTTTATCAATTTTATTGATACTTTCTCTGGCATTTTTAAGTTCATCCATTATTTATACTCCTCAATCAAAGCCTTGAAGGAAGGCAAGGAATTTTCAATTTGACTAGTAGAAACACAGTAAGAAATTCTTACGTATCCGCCCATACCGAACGAGTCGCTTGGAACGAGCAAAAGTTCGTATTTTTTGGCTTTTTCAGCAAATGCGGCGGCATCTTTTTCGGGAGATTTAACGAAAAGATAGAACGCTCCGTCAGGCTTTACTGCCGTGTATCCATATTCGCTTAACGCATTATAAAGAATTTCTCTGTTTTTGTTATAAATGCTGACGTCGGCAGTATTTCCGAGATTTTCGGCAACTACGCGCTGAAGCATAGAGGGTGCGCAAACGAAACCGAGAGCACGACCTGCACCGCAAACAGCGGCAAAAACAAGACCTGCATCCTTGCATTTCGGAGAAACGTAAATATAGCCTATTCTCTCACCCGGAAGCGAAAGAGATTTACTGAAGGAATAACAAACGATAGTATTATTATAGTATTTCTGAGGATAAGGAACGGTTACGTTACCGTACACAAGTTCTCTATAAGGTTCGTCGGAAATAAGGAAAATTTCTTTTGAAAATTCTTTCTGCTTTTCTTCAAGAAGTTTTGCAAGAGAAATAACCGTTTCTTCACTGAAAACAACACCCGTAGGGTTGTTTGGAGAATTAATTATAATGGCTTTTGTATTCTTATTTATTGCAGAACTCAAAGCATTTATATCAATTTGAAAATCAGGTTCGCGACAGTTTACAACCACACACTTAAAGCCTGCTTTTTCGGCAAATACTCTATATTCGGGAAAAAAGGGTGCAAGAAGTATAACCTCATCACCTTCATTTGCAAGAGCATTGAGAGTAATAGTAAGAGAAGCAGCAGCTCCGCAGGTCATATAAATATTTGCAGCCGTAGCCTCAACACCTGATTTTTCCTGTATGTAAGCAGCGATTTTACTTCTGACGTTTAAATCACCCGGTGCGGACGTATAACCGTGAAGAAGTACGCTATCTTCATTTTCAATAAGATTTTTAATGGTATCGTCAACGCTTTTAGGCGCAGGTACGCTTGGATTACCAATACTGAAATCATATACCTTATCGTCACCTATTTCTGCCTTTCTTGCCTTTCCGTATTCAAAAAGCTGTCGTATAGCGGAGCTTGCAGTTCCAAGTCCTAACATTTTTTCATTTAACATAAAATAGCCCTCAATTTCACCATTTATAATTTTGTTTTTTAGATTATAACACTTTAGCACTTTAAATTCAAGAAGAATCGTGCATTTTTTTATAAAAAAAGACGCTCCGAAGAGCGTCTTTAAATACAAAATTAGATTTCGGGAATTTCGATTTCAATTTCCTTGCCAAGAGCATTAGATTTAATGATACCGTCGATAATAGCCTGATTATAAAGAATCTGGCTGGAAGGAACGGTAGGCTCACCGCCGTATTTAACAGCATCGAGGAAGGAACGAATTTTATTGTAGAAAAGTCCTTTTCCGTTAAGGGTAGGAGCACTGTGAGGAATCTGATACTGAACGCGCTTACCTGCTACGTCCTTATAAATGGTAAGAGGCTTATCAAATTCGCCGTTCCAACATTCTGTAGAAGGAATACGAAGACCACCCTTAGTACCAAGAATGATAGCATCGCCGATAGTATCCATATGCATTGCCCAAGAAATCATAAAGTCAAGAACAATACCGCCTTCAAGACGAACAAAACCTGCTGCAAAATCATCAACACCGAATTTATCAGCGTAATCTGCAGGCTTACCGTCGTAGGTGTAGTATTCAGGATTTTTACCGAAGAAATCGGAAGCATAACCTGTTACGGTCAAGGGCTTGGGATAACCTACTGCGTTAAGGAGCATATCGAGAGAATAACAACCGATATCACCCATAGCACCGATACCGCCTGTTTCCTTTTCGATAAAGGTAGTGCCGTATGGAGTAGGAATACCGTGACGACGTCCGCCACCTGCTTTGATATAATAGATATCACCGAGTTCGCCTGAATCAACGATCTTCTTGATCATCTTCATATTTTCGCTCATTCTGGGCTGGAATCCGATAGTAAGAAGCTTACCACTTGCTTTTTCTGCCTTCATAACCTCAACAGCCTCGTCAAGAGTTACGGTAAAGGGTTTTTCAAGCATTACGTTTACACCGTGATTAAGAGCATAGATGGTAGGTTCAGCATGCTGACAGTTATATGTACAAATAGAAACTGCTTCAACCTCACCTGCATCAATAAGTTCCTTATGAGAAGGGTAGTATTTAGCACCCTGAATGCCGAATTTATTAGCAAAAGCCTCAGCCTTACCGGGAACAAGGTCTGCAAGAGCCACAATTTCAACGTCTTCCATTGCAAGATATTCTCTTACGTGAGCTTCCGCAATCCAACCTGTACCAATAATACCAACCTTAACTTTACGGCTTGCATCAACAGCTCTTTCTTCGGTGCAAGTATCTGCAAATCTGTCTAATATATTGTCTGCCATAATTAAACACTCCTCTTAAATTAATAAATATTCTTGATGTACTCAATACTGAGTTTAGCACATTCAAGAGAATCTCTGTCAAGCGCAGGACGGTCCTGTTCAACAATAACCATTTCAGCACCTGCTTTTTCAGATGCTTTAAAAATAGAAAGCACGTCCTGAATACCATAACCTACGGGACGGAGTTCAAAAGGAACGATGTTTTCGTCAGCCTTAACCTCACCGCCGTCGATAAGTTCGTACATATTAGCACTCTTGCTGCCTACGAAGTCTTTAATATGAACGAGAGGAGCTCTTCCTGTGTATTTAAGAACGTATCTGGCAGGGTCCTCACCGCCAACCTTTGCCCAACATGTATCTACCTGAGTCTGAAGTACGTCGGGAGTAGTATCTGCATATAAAATATCAAGTTTATTTTTACCGTCAATCTTAGCAAACTCAAAGTCGTGGTTATGATAAAGAAGCTTCATACCGTGTTTAGCACACTCATCAGCAACTGTTTTTATGTTCTTTAAAAACTTATCATATCCGGTAGAACCGGGAAGATCTTTATCTGCCGATGCCCAAGGAATAGCAACGTATTTACAGCCGATTTCAGCATAATCACCGATAACCTTTTCTACGTCAGGCATAATAACGCCCAATCCAACGTGAGCAGAAATAGGAATAAGACCGGCTTCTTCGCACATAGCCTTAACCTCTTTTGCGCTGTAGTCGAAAAGACCTGCAAATTCTACTGCTTCATAACCCATTTTTTTAAGTTCTTTTAATGTTCCGGCAAAATCTTTTTCCATATAATCTCTAACGGAATAAAGCTGAATGCCTACAGGTAATTTATTCATTTAAATTTCCCCCGTTAAATTAATTTGGTGAACTTAATCACTCTGCGTACATAATACCAAAAAATTTGCATCAAGTTAGGACATATAAGCAAAATTTATAGACGAAAATTGCTATTATTTACATGTATGCAAAAATTGTCTATAAAAACAAACTTTTTTGTTCATTATAAAGGGCTCTTCTCAAATAAGAAACGTAATAATCTTTACCCACTTTTTCGTTAAAAGCCGACACTATAACCGAAGGATTTATATTTTCGTTACCCGAGGGCAACACGAGGGATATCTTTTCACCGTTTTTTATTGTATCTTGTATTTTATCTGCTACGTCAATAACCTTAACGTCGCCTTTTTTGGTTTTTTTGCTGACGA
>JAEIGA010013569.1_pt1 | contig 12405 bp, 14 predicted proteins | sample 9270691 | NCBI WGS metagenome assembly JAEIGA01 (sample SAMN17057246, study PRJNA624740) | gut metagenome | biome: biome; isolation source: fecal sample | host: Bos grunniens | place: China: Xizang | collected 2019
AACAGGGTGGTGGATGACCTTATCCATTAAAAAGGAGAAAAAATGGAACAAGAAAATGTTCAAACAAATGCAGAAGTAAAAACTGATGCAAAAGAAACTAAAGTAGAAACAAAAGTAGCAGAAGAGAAGAAATATACTGATACAGAAGTTAATGCTATTAGTTTAAAAAATAGCGAAAAAGCAACAAAACAATTACTAAAAGATTTAGGTATTGATGATGTTGAAAAAGCTAAAGGTATATTAGCAAAAGCTCGTGAAGAAGAAGAAAAAGCTAAAAGTGTTGATGAAAAGACTCTTGAATTACAAAAAGAAAGAGATAAAGCACGATTAGAAAATATGAACTCACGAATTGAGAATGCTATGTTACGAAAAGGCATTAAGGATGAAAAAATCGAAAGAGCAGTAAGACTTATTGATAAGAATGTAATCCTTGATGATAAAGGACAACTTGATATTAGTAAATTAAATACTGAAATCGAAGATGTTCTAAAAACATTTCCTGAACTAATTGAGAAAGCACAAGAGGAAAAGGTGGGTTTCAAAATTGGTGGAGATGGAAAACAAGACAAGCCCGAAGATGAAATGGATAAAATGAGAAAAATCATGGGTTTAAAATAATGCCAAAAAAGAAAGAGGAGAGTGAGATATATGGCAAATAATATTACATTATTTAAGAAATATGTACCTTTATTAGATGAAGTGTACAAAGAAGCTGCATTAACTTCTGTTCTTGATAGTGATAGTTCACTAGCACAAGCTGGAGCAAATGCAAATGAAATCGTAATTCCTAAAATTTCTATGGATGGATTAGGTGATTATGATAGAAATAGTGGTTACACAAATGGAGATGTAACACTAACAAATGAAACAGTTAAATTCAACTATGAAAGAGGTAGAATGTTTACTGTTGATGCAATGGACAATGAAGAAACTGCTGGTATTGCTTATGGTAAATTAGCAAGTGAATTTATTAGAACTAAAGTTGCACCTGAAGGAGATGCATTTAGATTTGCTACTTATGCTGGTGTTGAAGGAATTAGTTCTGCATCAGGATCATTAGCTGATGGTGCTGCTGTTATTACTGCTTTAAGAGCTGCTATTAACAAAATGGATGAAGATGAAGTTCCATATGAACAAAGATTCTTATTCATCACACCAACATTAAAAGGAATGATTGAAGATTTAGATACTACTAAATCAAGAGAAGTATTAGCAAGATTTGCTCAAGTAATTTCAGTTCCACAAACAAGATTCTATACTGCAATTGATTTAAAGAGTGGTAAAGATGGTGAAGCTGCTGGTGGATATGTTAAAAATGCTGATGGAAAAAATATCAACTTTATGGTTGTACATAAACCAGCTGTAATGCAATACAACAAACATATTGCACCAAAAGTTGTTAGCCCTGAAGCAAACCAAGATGCAGATGCATGGAAATTTGGTTATAGAAAATATGCTTTAGCTGATGTTTACGAAAATAAAGTAGCAGGAATTTATGTACATCATCAAGCTTAATTGAGGTGATTTATAATGGCTAAAACAGTAGGATTAGTAATTAAAGCTACACCTAAAAAGGAAGAACCAAAAAAGGAAGTTCCTAAAAAGGGTGATAAGTAATGGCTAAATTCAAAAATAAGAAAACAGGAAAGATTGTAGAAGAACATTTAATGTTTTATATAAATAGAATGCGATCTAATCCTAACTTTGAAGAAGTAAAAGAAAAAACTTCTAAAAAAGTAGAAAAAATAGAAGAAGTGGTAGAAGAAAAGCCACTTCAATAGGAGGTGGCTTATGACACTTTATGCAGATGATAATTACTATTTAGATACATTTGAGGGAACTAAAATTCCTGATGATGATATTAAAAAGTATTTAGAGTTAGCACAAGAAAAGATTGATAGTATAACATTCAATAGAATAGTAAGAATAGGTTTTGATAACTTAACAGACTTCCAAAAGGAAAAGGTACAAAAGGCAATTTGTTACCAAGCTGAATACATATTAGAAAATGGCCTAGAATCAAGCAATATAGCGAGTTATAGTGTTTTAGATATAAATGTATCAGTTGGTAATAAAAACACTCCAGCGAGCCAAAATCATATGTCAGAAATAGCATATGATTTAATTCATAAAACTGGATTAGATTGTAGGAGATTGTAATGGCTTTTACAATTAAGGAATTACCTTTTCCTGATGCATTAGCTAATATAGATTATTCATTAGTTTTATATGAAGAGGGTGTTTCAGAAGATGGTGGACCTGTTGAAGCATTTAAGACTAAAGGTAAATGTATATTTAGCGAGAAAGCCAAAAGAATTATAGATAGCGAGGGTAAACAAATTACTCTAGTCGGTAAGGTTATTGTTAAAGGTGATATAGCACCATCATTAAAAAGTGTTAGTGATGGTGTTATCTCTATAAATGGATGTAGTTATGAGATACATTCAGGTGCAAGAGGAAGAAATCCAAATGGAACAATAAATCATACAATGTTTGAGGTTAAGTAATGAGAGTTACCAGTAGAATTAATCCTAGAGCATTTAAAGAAATAAATGAAATTACTAAGGATTGTTTATTAGAAACAGCTGATGCTTTACAAAGTGATGTTCAACAAAGTCAAACAATGCCATTTGATACTGGTGAATTGCAAAATAGGTCATTTTCTAAAGATTTAAGTAAGTGGAATCAAGGACAAATAACTATTGCAAACGATAAACCATATGCTAGAAGGCTCTATCATCACCCTGAATATAATTTTAAGAAAGATAAAAATAAAAAAGCTGGTGGTAAGTGGTTTGAACCTTATATCAGTGGTAAGAAAAAGAATTTCGCAAGTAAAGCTTTTGCTAGATTTATGAAAGGTAAAATGTAATGAAAATAACTTTAAAGCAAGTAAAAGACTATTTCAAAGAAGAATTTAAATGGTCTGATAAGATTTCTACAGGAAAGATAGATAATAACCAAGAAAAGGCTATATGCTTTTATAATTCTAAAAGGGAGTTAATATATGAACCTGTTATAGGTGGTAAGGATTTAAAAAGTACTTACAGGAAACCTATTACAATTCTATTACGATATACTAAAAATCAAAATGATGCCGAAATAAAGGCACAAGAAATATATGAGTTCTTTGAAAAAAGAACTTTTTTTATTGAAAACAAAAGAATATTTACTCAAATGTACAATGAAGAACCTATTAACTTAGGAACTGATGATAACAATGTATATGAATATTCTATTGAAATAGATTTATTTATAGAAAGGTAGGTGGCTATAAATGGCTACAGTTACAGTAGGACAATTTGCTATTAGTGAATGTGAAGTAGGAGTTAAAATCGATGCTGCTGAAACATACACTAAAATAGCTGATATGGAAGAGTTTAATGTTTCAGTTGAAAATAATACTGAAACTTGGTATTCAATCGCTGATGGTGGATGGCAAAATGCTTTAAATACAGCAAAAGCATTAAGTGGTTCATTTAGTGGAAAAAGATGTTTAGGTGATGCTGGAAATGATTATATTGATAGTTTAAGATTTAACATTGGTAAAGCTGCAGAAGCTGATTTCCAAGTTAAATTCCCAAATGGTTCAACATTAGAATTTACAGCAGTAGTAGCATTAACAGATATTTTAGGTGCTGCAACAGATGTAGCTCCATTAAGTGGAGATTTAACTGGTAAAGGTAAACCAAAATTTACACCAGCAGCTGGATAATACAGGAGATATAAAGGGGTGGAGTATATTCCATCCCTTTTTTTTATTAATTAAAAACAGAAAGAGAGAGATTTATTAATGAGAATTATTGATACAGGAATTACAAAAGAAATGTTAACAGGAGATAATTGTCCACAATTAAAAGTTGCAGGCAAATTATATACAGTAGATAACAGACAATCTACATGGGATAAAATCCAAAAAGTACAAAATGATGAGGGTTTATCTGATAAAGAAAAAACAACTAAAATCTATGAACTTGCATTAGGTGAAGCAGCAACAAAAGAAATAGAAGGTTTAGATTTATCAGTAGAGAGTAATGTTTATTTCTCATATTGTGTAATGGCTGCAATAACTGGAGAAGATCCAAAGAAACTACAAGAATTAGCAAAAAAACAAGCTGAAAAAAACTAGATTCCCAAGAGATTTATTATGACATGGATTTCGATTGGGATTTGATAGTATCTAGTTTCGCTCAACAATATGGTATAAGACTATATTCAGAGTATGAAACTATATCATGTCAAGAATTTAGACAATTGTTAGTTGGTTTAAATGGTGATACTGCACTAGGTTATGTTGTTCAAACGAGAGCTGAAACTGATCCAAAGAAAATAAAAGAAATGACTGCACATGAAAAGAAAATAAGAGCTGAATGGAAAGCATTTATTTCAAATAAAAATAAACAAAAACAAAATAAAGAAACCAAAATAGTATTGTCTAACAATCAAATAAATGATGTTTTATCAAAACTATTTGGTTAGTTAGGAGGTGATGTTTATGGCAACAAGTGCTGGAGCTGTTACGATTGATTTGGTTGTCAATAGTAAGGCTTTTGAAAATAAGGTAAAACAACTTACTAAAGGAACAGAAAAATCATTTGATAATAGTTTTTCTAATATAGGTAGAACAATAGCAGCAGCTTTTTCAGTAGCAGCAGTTACAAGTTTTGCAAAATCTGCAGTAAGTGCAGCATCAGAAGTTCAAGCAGCATGGACAGGACTTAACTCTATTGTTGAGGGAACTGGTAATTCATTTGCAGTAGCTCAGAACTTTATTAACGAATATACAAAAGATGGCCTTGTATCTATTGAAGAAACTGCAACAGCATATAAAAACCTACTTTCAAGAGGTTATGATACTACACAAATTGAAAATACATTAACAGCATTAAAAGATAGTGCTGCATTTGGAAGACAGGCCTCTTATGATTTAGGAGAAGCTGTAGTAAGTGCTACAGAAGGTTTAAAGAACGAAAATTCGATTCTTGTCGATAATGCTGGAGTTACTAAAAACGTAGCTAAGATGTGGGATGAGTATGCAGCAAGTGTAGGAAAAACAGCAAACAACTTAACACAAGCTGAAAAAATACAAGCTGAGTATAACGGAATAATGAAAGAAACAAGATTCCAAACTGGAGATGCTGCAACATACACTAAAACATTTGCTGGACAAGTTCAAATATTAAAAGGTTCTTTTTCTACAATGCAAGCAGCAATAGGAAAAGTAGTTGCTCCAATTGCACAATTATTTATACCTTATTTAATTGCAGCAACAAATGCAGTTACTAATTTCTTTGTTAAATTACAACAATTACTCAAAGTATTCGGTTTAGAAATGCCTGATGTTGTTTCTAAGACAAGTTCAAGTGTAGATGCTGCTACATCTAGTATAAATGGTGTGGGTGGTGCTGCAACAAATGCTGCTAAAGAAGTTTCAAGTACAGGAACAGCAGCGAAGAAAGCAGCAAAAGAAATTAATAAAGCTTTTGGTGGTATGGATGAAATTAATGTTTTAAATTCAAATAAAGATACTACTGCAGCAAGTACTCCAAGTATAGGAACAGGAACAGGAGCTGGAACAAATGCAGCAGTAGCAATAACACCAACAGTTGCAAGTGATAGTGCTATAAGTACTGCAGTTGGTACAACAATAGATAAGATAATGAAATATATTGAACCATTAAAAAGTATTAGTTTTGATAATTTGATAAATATGTTTGATGTATTAAAAGAAAGTGTAGTAGGTTTAGGTGGAACGATATGGAAAGGCCTTGAATGGGCTTATTTTAATTTATTAGTTCCATTAGCAAAATGGACAATAGAAGATGCTTTACCTGCATTTTTCTATGCTTTAAGTGGTGCATTAGATGCAGTTAGTGGAATATTAGAAGAAGTATATCCTTCATTAGATTGGTTATGGAATAATTTCTTACAACCAATAGCATCATGGACAGGTGATGTTGTTATAAGTGCATTATATTCACTTGGAGATGCTTTAAAATGGGTTGGAAAAAATGCAGATATTGTTGTAGCTGCAATGAGTGGAATAGCTGCTGGATGGGCAACTTTTAAAGGATTAAAGATTCTAGGAAGTATTGTTCAATTTGTTAAATATGCTGGAAGATTAGCTGGAGTTACTGGTGTTGTTAAATCAGTAGGTGCAGCATTTGCTCAATTATGGACATATTTCAAAGGTGGTGCAGCAGTAAAAGCTGTAACAGGTGCATTTGGAGCTTTAAAAGGGGCAATAGTAGCAGTTGCTGCTGCTTTAGGAGTTTCAGTAGGAGTTGTAGTCGCTATAATAGCAGCCATTGCTGCATTAGTTGCTGGAATTATTTTATTAATAAAGAACTGGGATAAAGTTAAAGAAGTAGTTCTTAATGTATGGGATTCAATTAAAGAAACATTAACTCCAATTGCTAATTGGTTTAATGATAATGTAATACAACCTATCATAGGATTTTTTACTGGATTATGGAATAAAATAGTTGAAATCTTTACTCCAGTAGTTCAATGGTTTACTCAATTATTTACTAGTGTATGGGCATCAATAAAAAGTATTTTAGAAGTTATTGTAGGCTTGTTTAAAGGTACATGGGAATTAATTAAAGCAGTATGGGGTGTTGTTGCTGGATGGTTTAATTCAACTGTTATTCAACCAGTTGTAGGTTTCTTTACAGAAATGTGGAACAAAATTAAAAATGCTGCATCATCAGCATGGGAAGGTATTAAAGCAGTATTTTCTCCTGTTGTGAATTGGTTCAAAGATAAATTTAGTAAAGCATGGGAAGGTGTTAAAAATGTATTTAGCACTGGAGGTAAGATTTTTAGTGGTATTAAAGAGGGAATTGAAAAAGTATTCAAGACAGTAGTTAATGGAATCATTAGTGGTATCAATAAAGTCATAGCAGTACCATTTAATGCTATTAATAAATTACTAAATAAAATTAGAAATGTATCTGTTGCTGGAGTAGAACCATTTAAGGACCATATTAAATATAATGCTTTATCAGTACCACAAATACCAATGCTTGCAAATGGTGGTTGGTTACCAGCCAATAATCCACAACTTGCAATTGTCGGTGATAATAAACGAGAACCTGAAATTGTAACTCCTGAAAGTAAAATTTACGATCAAGTAGCAAAAGCAATTAAAGATATTGGTGTTGCTGGTAAACAACAAATAGAAATAATAATTCATCATAAGTATGAAGATGGAAGAACAATAATTCAAAAAGTAAATCAAGCTCAAATTGATGCTGGACAAGTACTTTTATTAACATAGGAGGTGATGACATGAATGAAGAGATTGTAACAGTTGATGGAGTTAATTATTTATTTGATGATATTGGTTATGAATATGCTCAATTAGATGGTGACGAAGCTGGAAGAAGTGAAGATGGAACAATGTATAGATCAGTTATTGGTTTAACTAATAAAATATCATGTGATGTTTTAAGACAAACATTAAATGCTGATGATGCAAGTTCCTTTTTAAAATTATTAGAAAAAACAAGTGCTGTAGTTAATTATTATGATTTAAAAGAAAATTCTCGTATCACTAAAACTATGTATATAGTAGGAGATGCTGTTAAAATGAGGAAATTGGATGGTGAAATATATGTTCAACCATTCCAAATAAGATTTATCCAAATGAATACAGATAATATAGGTTAGGAGGTAAAGAGGGTGCAAAGTGTTAGTAATGCATACAAAGAAGCTGTAAGTAGTACTAGTGCTTTATCTCCTAAATGTAAAATCGTAATAGATGGTGTGGAGTACTTAGGGGATGTAATAAAAACATCTCCTAAAATAACACACACAAATACATCATTTTTAGGTGGGTTTTCGGCCAAAACAATATCGTTCGATATATTTGACTTAAAGAACAATTTAAACCTAGAAAACAAAGAAATAACAGTATATAAAGGTATAGTTGTTAATGGTTCAGTAGAATGGGTTAAGCAAGGTATATTTATACCACAAGCAAAAGATATTACTCATAATATAAGTACAAGAGTAATTACAATTACAAATGCACAAGATAGAACTCAATTATTTGATAGTAAATATGAAAGTTCTTTAGATTGGACCATAAACCATACAGGACTAGAGATAGTTCAAGAAATATGTACTAAGTTAAATGTTAATTTAGAAACAACTGATTTTGGATGGTCAAAATACTCATTTAAACAACCTAATTTTAGTAATATGACTACTTATAGAGAAGTAATAAGTAGAATAGCTGAATTAGGTGGAGAAGTAGCATTAATAAGTTGTGAGGGTAATCTTCAAATAAAAGGACAATATACAACTGGAGATACTATTCAAAGGCATAGATACGAAAAATTGTCAAAAGAAAAACCTTATGTAGTAAATACATTGGTTTTAGGCAAAAAAGGTATTGATGATGACATAGTATTTCAAGATACAACATTAATGAATACTGGTATAGGAAAAAACAAAATAGGTATTACTAAGTATGAAAAAACTAATTACCATAAAGGAACATTTGAAGTAATTGAAGATACTTTAAAAATTACTATTACCGAAGTATATACAGCTATTAATAATTTTGTTGCTCAATGGAAAATTAAATTAAAACCAAATACAACTTATACTTTACATGGTAAAGTGGAACTTTCAAATAGTGAACAAGCATCTGCATGGTATTTATATAATGATAGTTTATGGGGAAGTGGAAGTTTAGGAAGTACTTGGTCAACAGCATCTAAAACATTTACTACTGATGATACTGGTTATTTAGTAGTTGGCCTTTATTTAAGAACAATTGTAGCTATTGGCGACATTATAACAATATCTGATTTTCAAATTGAAGAAGGTAACAAGGTTACTTCATATGAGATTTATGAAGAAACTGGAGTTAAAGAGTTCAGAATAGAAGATAATCCATTTATAGACTTGTATAGACAAGAAATGATATCAAATGTAGCTAGTTTTATATTAGGTAAGTCATATACACCATTTGAGTTAAATGGCTTTGTAGATGGCTTTATTTATGAGTTAAATGATGTTGTTAAGGTTATAGATAAGAATGGAAATACATTTGATGCTGTTATATTAGATTATTCTAGTCAATCAAGAATAAAATCTAATGTAAAAGCAGATTCACAAGATAAAAATAAAACCAACTATAATCTAGTTGGAAGTAAAGCAAATGCAATAGGTCAAGTTAAATTAGAAGTAGATCATATTAATGAAACTATTACAGCTCTTACAAGTAGAGTAGAAGATTTAACTGATTATTTAAAATCATCAAGTGGAACAGGAACACTTGTATTAAATGAAACAATTGTGTCAGAAGGTTCAATTGGTAAATTAGTTATTAGTGGTTTTAATGAGTTAGGCTTATATCCTAGTATGGTTTATCCTAATTCAAAGATATATCCTAACAAGTTATCAACATATTGTATTGTTCAATCTAATGAAGATGGTTCATTGATAAAAGAAACTTATATTGATTTAGAAATGATACTAGGTGCATCTGATGAACTAATCATAGAGAATAGTAAGGTATATGTTAAAAGTGGAAATACAACAACTGATACAGGATTAACAGCATTATTAAGAACATATGAGAATGTTTCTAAAATAAGTGTTAAATATTTTCCAAATGTATCATTTACTTGTGATTATATTATGAAGAATGAACTAACTAAATCATTCGCAACACAAGCAGAAGTATCATCTCAATTTTTGATGACTCAGGAGAATATTAATTCAAAAGTAACTAAAGCAGAAGTAATAAGTGAAATAAATCAAAGTGCTGATGAAGTGAAAATCAAGGCTAATAAAATTAGTTTAGAGGGAATAGTAACAGCTAATGAGAATTTTAAGATTTTAGAAGATGGAAGTATAGAATCAAAGAATGGATCTTTTAGTGGAAACATTTATTTACAAAATGGAAATCGTGTTATTGGTGGAGATGGTATATTAACTAATCTTCAATTTAGTTCAGTAGGTAATTTTGAGGGTTATGGTTTACTAGGTTTTAACTATAATACTTTTGATGACTCTTATGTATATGCAGATATAAGCATAGATGTTGATATTCCTGATAATTTCACAATAGAACATGCATATTTAACTTTATACCATACACAAGCAACATGGAGTTATTATAATGATTCTATGAATGAGAATATTGATATTCAAGGTTATGCTAGAAATTTAAAGGTATATGAAACATCAGGAAGTAATCAAAATTATAGTTTTTACATGACTTATGGTGGAGATTATGTAATAGATTTAAGCAGTGGTTTTTTAACTGAAATAACTAATGCATTTGGAGTTTCTTCTTATACACCAAGTGGTGAATATAGTATTGCTGTTAAGAAAACTATTGATATTATGGAATATTTAAGAACTGGAGAAGCACATAAAATAGTAGTTAGAACTAGTGAAGGTATTCCATCAAGTGAAAGTGTAGCTTGTTCTAAAACTGGAATGGCAAGAGCAGTAGTAAATGTAATTGGTTATATGTCTATGTAGTGTGTTGTATGTTGTTTCAAAGGAGAATAAATGGAAAAGATAACATTCAAGGATTATCCTGATAAAACAACACCATTAAGTGCTAATAACTTAAATCAAATGCAGACTAATATTGAGAATGCAATATCAGAAAATACAAGAAGTATTGAAAGTATAGAAAATAATGTAGCTGCTATTGAAAATGATATTACTGCTATTAATAGTGATATTACGGGTTTAGAAACTGATGCAACTAGTTTAGGGAATAGAGTTAAAACAATAGAAAATTATAAAGGAATTGCAGCTTATGGAGATGGATATATAGATGCAAGTACAACAACTGAACCACTTCTATTAACTCAAATAGGAACACCTAATCAAAGTTTATATTTTGTTATTACTTTATTCTTTAGTTATAGAACTGCAACAGCTAATAGAACTCAAATAGCAATACCATATAATTTTGATGCTACATCAATGAAAAATACTGTTTATCTAAGATACTACTTTGGTGGTTCTTGGACAACTTGGAAATTGGTAAACACTTAAAATAAGTAAAGGAGTGTGATGTAAGGAAATGAATGTAGTAAGTAGTAATTATAAAAATTTAATAAATACAAGTTTATCTTTATCACCTAAATATAAAATTATTATTGATAATAAAGAATATTTAAGTAATGTAATTAAATCATATCCTAAAATCTCTCATGCAAATACAAAATTCATTGGTGGATTTCCAACAAAGACTTTAGAGATGGAAATATATGATTTAGAGAACAATTTAGACTTAACAAATAAAGAAATAGAAGTATATAAAGGTTTTGTTATTAATGGCTCAATAGAATATGTTAAACAAGGTGTATTCATTCCAAAAGCTGAAAATATAACAACAAATATAAGTACTAAATCAATTAGTTTATCAAGTGTTCAAGATAGAACTCAATTATTAGATGATAAGTATGTAAGTGAATTAGTTTGGACAGAAGAACAAACACATACAGGATTAGAAATAGTAGAAGAGATATGTACAAAAAAAGGTATTACTTTAGCTAGTAATACTTTTAATTTTGCCAATTATTCATTTAAGCAACCTAATTTCCCTGAAACAACAACTTATAGAGAAGCACTATCAAGACTTGCTGAAATAGGTGGTGGAATTGCTTTATTCAATGGTAATGGAGATTTAGTTATTAAATCTCAATTCATTACTGGAGATACTTTTCAAACAAGTAGATATGAAAAACTATCAAGAGAAAAAGAATATAAAGTTAATAAATTAGTTTTAGGTAAAGAAGGTATGGATGATGATATTGTCTATCCTGAAACAATAGAAACTGAACGTGTTGAATTTAAGATATTAGATAATCCGTATGTTGATTTATATCGTGAGGAAATGATAGAAGAAGTAGCTAATCACATTATAGGAATGTCTTATATACCATATGAACTTAATAATGTTGTAGATGGTTATATTTATGAATTGAATGATGTTGTTGAGGTTGTAGATAAAAATGGTGAATCATTTAATGCCGTAATTCTAAATACATCTAATAATTCAAGACTAAAGTCAATTATTAAATCAGAAGTAATGGCAACTTCAATAACTAATTATAATTTGGCTGGTAGCAAAAAAGAAAGTGTTAATCAAGTTAAATTAGAAGTAGATCATATTAATAATGAAATTAAAAGTGTTGTATCAACAGTTGAAACAATAGAGAATACAACAAATGAAAATACAACTATCATTAATAATACTTATCAAGAAATTCTTAACAAATTTAATGATTATACACCAACATCAAAAACACTAGAAATTGAAAATAGTGTAACTCAATTACAAACTGATACTTATACAAAGACTGAAATTAATACTAAATTAACTGATGGTTCAGTTACAAAAGTTCAAACTATGAGTGG
>JAEIGA010013570.1_pt1 | contig 12404 bp, 19 predicted proteins | sample 9270691 | NCBI WGS metagenome assembly JAEIGA01 (sample SAMN17057246, study PRJNA624740) | gut metagenome | biome: biome; isolation source: fecal sample | host: Bos grunniens | place: China: Xizang | collected 2019
AATTACATTAAGTGGTAATGTTAGATCATACTCTACAAAGACGGAGAGCGGAAAAAATAAAGTTGAATTGTATGTATTTACATATTTCGATCAGCCCGAGTTGAATGAAAATGATCAAGAAGATATCAACAATTTTACTTTTGATGGTAGAATTTGTAAGATTGAACAGCTAAGAAAAACTCGCAGTGGAAAACATAATATACACTTGATAGTTGCTAACAACCTCATTGTTAGTGATGGCAAGAAGAAGCTAAATTCATATATACCTTGCATTGCGTGGGGAAATGAAGCTATTCAGTTGTCTACATTGCCTGTAAATACACAATTAAAATTAAAGGGTGAATTACATTCAAGAGAGTATAAGAAAATGCTACCCGATGGGTCATTTGAATTCAGAATTGCTCATGAATGTGTAATAAATTCATTTGAACTACTATGACATTTGACTACTTACAGAGAGTTGTTGTTGAGGGACAACTAACCGTAGATGATATCGGACAATGCGTCATTCTTGGAAGAAATGATCTTGGAGAAGAATATTATCTACTCATTAGAACTGAACTTGGATTTACTGAAAAAATTGAATACGGACCAGCAACACCAGATATTGACATACTTCCATTTAATGTTAATCTAAACTATTCAAGATTTGAATTCAATCAATATAAGATTGAAAAAACAATTGATAGATTTCTAAATGATCCAAAACGAGGCATAACTCAAGCTGAAGTTGTTGATATTGAATCAGTTAGAGATTTAATTGTAAATCCAGTAAACAGAGCATTTCCAGCAAAAGAAAGATTATTTGAAGATGAAGGAAACACAAATAATTCGTGATTTTAGTGGTAAAATTCTCGGTCGAATTGAAACTGATTACAACGGTGACAAAATCGTTAGAGACTTTTATGGAAAGATACTAGGAAGATACGATAAAAGAAACAACGTCACACGAAATTTTTATGGAAAAATCATAGCCAGAGGAGATCATTGCAGCTATCTTATTGGAAGTAATAAAAGACGTTAGTTGATTTCATTCGTGTTATATTTTATAATATGATCATATTGGAAGACAAATGTTGATACTACTAGCAAACAATCTTGTTATTCTACAAACTAGTAGCTACTTTAATATAAAAATTGAGGAACAACAATAATGAATGTAATTAAAAGAAATGGGTCGGAAGTTGTTTTCGATATTGAGAAAATCAAAAGATCTTTGACAAAAGCAAATAATAGCATTGATGAAGATGACCGTATTGATGAAGATACTATTAACTTTATCTGTAACAGAGTCTTAAACAAATGCAAAAAATATAATCGCGCAATTTCTGTTGAGGAGATTCAAGATCATGTAGAAGACGCACTAATCTATCTCAACAAATATGACATTGCAAAACATTACATCAAATATCGCTATCAGCGTGAAATTGATCGTAAGAAAAACACAACTGATGCTCGAATTCTTTCAATCGTTGATTTGAAGAACGAAGAAGCACAGAAGGAAAACGCAAATAAGAATCCCACGTTACTTTCAACTCAGCGTGACTACATGGCTGGAGAAGTAAGTAAGGACTTAACCGATAGATATTTCCTACCTGCAGATATTGTTGAAGCACATAAACAAGGTATTATCCATTTCCATGATGCAGATTACTTTGCACAACACATGCATAATTGTGACTTGTGGAATTTGGAAGATATGCTTCAGAATGGAACCGTAATCAATAATACACTTATTGAAAAGCCCCACAGTTTTTCAAAAGCTTGTAATATCTGTACACAGATCATGGCTCAGATTGCATCCAATCAGTATGGAGGACAAACAATCACTTTAACACATCTTGCTCCGTTTGTAGATGAATCCAGAAAAAAGATTCGCAAGAAGGTTGTTAAAGAATTGTCTCGACTATCCACAATTAGTGATTTTGATGCGCTTGTTGATGAAATCACTGAATCTCGAGTAAAAGAAGAAGTTCAAAGCGGTGTTCAAACCATTCAGTATCAGATTAACACATTGTTAACTGCAAATGGTCAGACTCCCTTTGTATCAATTAGTATGTATCTTGGGGAAGCAAAAGACACACGCACAAAAGAAGACCTAGCTCTGATCATTGAGGAGGTTCTTAAACAGCGTATTCAAGGTGTTAAGAATGAAGAGGGTCAATGGATTACTCCAGCATTCCCCAAATTGTTGTATATATTAGAAGAAGATAATGTTCATGAAAATAGTAAATATTGGTACCTAACTGAACTTGCAGCAAAGTGTACTGCAAAGAGAATGGTCCCAGACTATATTTCAGAAAAGATGATGCTTGCTAATAAGATTGATAAGAATGGTAATGGAAATTGTTATCCGTGTATGGGTTGCAGATCTTTCCTTACTCCTTATGTTGATTCTAACGGTAAACCCAAGTATTTTGGAAGATTTAATCAAGGTGTTGTTACGCTTAATTTGATTGATATTGCTTGTTCATCAAAGAAGAATATGGACAAGTTCTGGAAAATTTTTGAGGAAAGATTGGAACTTTGTCACAGAGCACTTCGTATTCGTCACGAAAGACTCAAAGGCACTATCTCCGATGTAGCTCCTATTTTGTGGCAGCACGGGGCTCTTGCAAGACTTGAGAAGGGTGAACAAATTGATAAGCTCCTCTATGGTGGCTATTCAACAATCTCTCTTGGTTATGTTGGTCTTTGGGAAACAGTTTATCATATGACCGGAAAGAAACTCACTGAGCAGGAAGGCAAGGAGTTCGGTCTCGAGATTATGAGGTACCTCAATACTTTCACTAAGAAGTGGAAAGAAGCTGAAAATATTGATTACAGTTTATATGGCACTCCTATTGAGTCTACTACATATAAATTTGCTAAATGTTTACAGCAACGATTTGGAATCATTTCCGGTGTAACTGATAAGAGTTATATTACTAACAGCTATCATGTACACGTAACAGAAGATATTGATGCATTTGAAAAGTTGAAATTGGAAAGTGAATTCCAGTTACTCAGCCCTGGTGGTGCAATCAGTTATGTTGAAGTTCCAAACATGCAGAACAATATTCCTGCTGTATTATCAGTAATTAAGTTTATCTATGACAACATCATGTATGCTGAGTTGAATACAAAGAGCGATAGTTGTCAGGCTTGTGGTTATGAAGGAGAAATCCAGATTGTGAAAGACAAGAATGGTAAACTTGTTTGGGAATGTCCTCAATGCAGAAATAGAGATCAGCGTAAGATGAACGTTGCACGACGTACTTGTGGATACATTGGAACTCAGTATTGGAACGCAGGACGTACTCAAGAAATTGCAGAAAGAGTATTGCATCTGTAATTTATGGCAAAATATAGTGTGATAAAGAAATGTGACATCGCTAACGGAATTGGAATTAGATCTTCCATATTCCTTAGCGGATGCACACATAGATGCAAAAATTGTTTTAATCCTGAAACATGGAACTTTGATTTCGGAGAAGATTTAACAGCTCAGGTCATTGCTGAATTTGTTAATTCTGCTAATCCTGATTACATTGATGGTATAACTCTGCTTGGAGGTGACCCATTATGTGGAGAAGATAATAGAGCAACAAGTCACGCAATTTGTCACATGTTCAAATCAAAATATCCAGATAAGACTGTTTGGTTGTATACTGGTTATCTTTATGAACAGATTAAAGATCTTCCTGTTATGGAGCATGTTGATGTACTCGTTGATGGACCCTTTGTAGAAGAATTGAAAAATTTGATGTTAAAATTTAGAGGATCTGAAAATCAACGATTGATTGATGTTAAAGAATCTAGAAAGCAAAATAAAGTAGTATTACTTGATATATAACATAAAAGAGACAGTTTACCGCTGTCTCTTTTTTAGTTGATAAAATATTACTTTCATACTATAATATAAGTGACAAAAATAATCAGGAGGACTATGAATGTATACTATTCTAGACGTTCGTAATCTTGTAGATGAGCTTAATAGATATTGTGATGCTTATTACAATAAAAATGAAAGTTTGATTTCAGATAAAGAGTATGATCTTCTTTTTGATCGACTTGTGGAAATGGAAAAGGAAACAGGAATTGTTTTATCCAATTCCCCCACAGTTCGTGTTGGATATAAAGTAGCATCTGATCTGCCTGAAGTTAAACATGATTTCCCTCCGATGCTTTCTCTTGACAAGTCAAAGGAATTGAAGGCAATGAAAAAATTCCTTGGTGATAGACCCTCCCTTGTTATGGCAAAGATGGACGGATTAACTATTCGTATTACTTATCGAGACGGTAAGATATGGAGAGCTGAAACTCGTGGTGATGGTGAAGTTGGTGAAGATGTAACTCACAACATTTCTGTTGTTAAGGATGTTCCTCTTACTCTCCCGCTTCAAGGAGAAATCGTTGTTGATGGAGAAGTAATTGTTACTCGTGACACCTTTGCTCGTCTTCGTGAAAAGTTTATGGACAACAAAGGAAAGAAGTACAAGAACCCTCGAAACTTCGCGGCTGGTTCCATTCGACTTCACGATTCTGCAAAAGCAGCTGAAAGAGGAATGCAGTTTGTTGCTTGGAAGTTTGTAAAGGGTAGCGAATATCGACATTTCAGTTCAAGATTGAATCATCTTGAGGAACTTGGATTCAATATTACACCATACACTGAGCTTGTAAGAGCAATGAATGAAGATAATTATCAGGTAGGAGTTGAAATGATTCAATCCATCTGTGATACTTACAATTATCCGATTGATGGATGTGTATTCAGTTTCAATGAATGTGATTACATGGATTCGCTGGGCTTTACTTCTCATCATTCTAAAGCACAGATTGCATACAAATTCTATGATGAAAAGTATGACACTGTAATCCGTGACATTGATTGGACAATGGGCAAAACAGGAGCACTGACTCCTACGGCAATGTTCGACACTGTTGAGATTGATGGTACTGATGTTAGTAGAGCAAGTCTCCATAATCTTACTATTATGAAACAGTTGAATGTAAGAAAAGATTGCACAGCTCGAGTATTCAAAGCAAACATGATTATTCCTCAAGTGGATTCTGTTGATGATGATGGAGTAGCTGATTTTGAAATTCCTACATGTTGTCCTGTTTGTGGCAGTCCCACTGGAAGAATTCAGGAAAATGATTCAGAAGTATTGATGTGCCTCAACACAAATTGTAAAGGAAAGCTTCTTGGTAAGCTATGTACATTCGTTTCAAAGCAAGGTATGGATATTGATGGACTTGGAGAAAGTAGTCTTGATATGTTTATTCACTTTGGATTTTTAACGAGACTATCCGACGTATTTAGATTAAAGGATCATTATCATTTTATCTGTAATCTAGATGGTTGGGGTGTACATTCTACTGATAAGCTCATGGATGCAATCGAAGCCTCTAAAGATGTGTCGCTTGAAAAGTTTATTGCATCATTAAGTATTCCTAATATTGGATTAACTTCTGCAAAAACCATTGCTAAGCATTTTAATTACAATTTTGAAGAATTCTATGATGCTGCTAAAAACAATTATGCATGGTCCTCTATTGATGGATTTGGTGAAAAGACAGAACAGGATATATATGATTGGTTCCATGATAACATGGAAGAGTTTGAGAACTTACTAGGATATGTTAGAATCAAGATGCATGTTATTGCACCTCCTGTTGTAACAAATAGCCCTGTTAGCGGTAAAACATTCTGTATCACAGGTACATTTAATATTGGTAAACGTGAAGAGCTTAAAACTAAAATTGAGCAGCTTGGCGGAATTTTTGTTGATGGTGTAACTAAAAAGACTGAAATTCTATTCTATGGAGACAAGGCTGGTAGTAAGTTGAAAAAAGCTCAGGACCTTAATATAATTATTTACGATGAAAAGCAACTTACAGACTTGCTCGGAGGTTAAAGCATGAATACTGATGCAATAACTGCACTTGAACTACTGAAGTCACAGTTAACTCTTGATATAAAAGAAATTCAAGAAACATACACACAGTTTATTCCAACATTGTATGTCGGCGTTACCATTGGATATGAAACTGTTATCAAAAAGATTGACGCCACATTGGAGGAATTGCGTGAGAAAAAGTAATTGGAAAGTAAATGTTAACGGTCAAGGAATGCCTGTTAACGATATGATGAATAAATTTTGGTTTAGTAGAGGAATTGAAAATCCTGAAACATTTTTAGCTCCTGCAGGAAATATTCTTCCTGCAGGATGTCTAAAGAATATTGATAAAGCTGTTGCTACATTTAACATGGTTAAGAATTTACCCTCTCCAAAGTTTCTAATATATGCTGATGTAGATGCGGATGGGTGTTCCTCAGCTGCAATTCTGTATCACTATTTAACTGAATTGGGAATTGAGGCTGAAGTTTATATCAATAAAAAGAAAGAACATGGCGTTAAGGACGAATTTTTTGATGAGAATCATTACGAGGACTGTGTGATCGTAGTTGACTCAATCAATGACACAATGGAACAGTATGAAAAGATTTGGGCACAGGGTAAACAGCTAATCATTTTGGATCATCATATTCCAAAAGATGTTATTCGAGAAAATGCAACAGCTCTAAATCTTGTTAGTTCTGCAATTGACTATCCAAACCCTCACCTTAGTGGCAGTGGTGTTACCTGGAAGTTTGTAAAGTATCTTGATTATGTGAATGGTACAAATATTGCAGATAATCTTGTTGACCTTGCATCTGTTGGTATTATTGCGGATGTATGCAGTGTTGGATTAGATTCAATGGAGAATCGTGAAATATGTGATTTGGGCTTTCGTAATCTTCAAAACTGTGGTATTAGAGCAGTAGTTAATGCGGATGAAATGAATGCTGAATCAATTGGATTTTCAATTGCCCCTCTTGTAAATGCTGCAAATAGAATGAATGAAAATAGACTTGCACTTGATTTGTTCTTGTGTGATTCTGTTTCGGAGGCAAAGAGTATTACAAAAGAGCTGACACGGATTAAGGAAAATCAAAAGAAACTTGCAGCTGAGTTGTTTGAGAACTTTGAAAAGATGGTTGTTGATCAAGTTGATAATCATTGTTATTACTTCATTATTGATGAATCTTACGGCACGCTTGGAGGGTTACTTGCAACAAAAGCTTCTGATAAATGGAAGAGACCATGCATTGTTGTACACGATACCCCAATGGGATATGCAGGTTCTATGAGAGCAACGGGCGTTGAAAATTTCAGCGCAATTGTGAATTCATCAGGACTAGGTGAATGTGCAGGACACGAAAACTCAGCAGGAATTGTTATTCCGAAAGAAAATTTTACTGAGTTTCAGAAGTACGTTGAAAATGAACTGAAGGACTTATCTTTTACTGCAGATGTGCAGGTGGATTTGTATATTGAACGATTACAGATTACGCCCTTTTTGATTGGAAAGATCAGAGAGATTAATCGTATTTCTGGACCAGGTTTTTCTCCTGTGACTGTTTTGATTGAGAATGTAGGAAAGTATACTATTAAAAAATTGTCTCAAGGAAAACATCTTTGTGTGGAGCTTCCTGATATGAAATTCCTTTCGTGGAATTTTAACAACTGGGAAGATGTTTGTGAGGATGGAATCCTTTCAGCTGTAGGAGGTATTGATGAGTCCTTCTTTGCAGGAAGAAGAACAACTCAAATGATTATGCAAGATTACATTTTTCAAACTACTCCAAAATTAAACTCACTTTGGTGAGTCTAGTTGATAATCTAGGACCTTTATATTATAATATAAACATAAAATAAATCATAAAAGAGGTTGAGTATCCAATGTTAACAAATCTTGTATTCAAACGTGTTGTGAACGTTAACGGAATCAACAAGACTGAAATGAAAGTTGTAAAAGTTGATATTCCTCAAATTGAACGAGGTGAGGGGTGGACGTTGTCAGGACATGCTGATTCTGTAGATATTTCCGACATGGCTGTAGAAGAGAATAAACGTGAACCGCTGTTGCCTGGATGTAAGTTCGAGAGTTCAGAAACAGGCTGTGCTAAATTGGTAAGAGTAAAGAATAGCGTTTTCATTGCATATCGTAAAGGAAAGACAACTTACAATCAAAATACACCGGATAGTGTGTGTATTTCTGACATTGTTAAACAAGAGTTTTTCAACGACACCAGAGGAAAAACAGAATTCAAACTTCGTCCTGTGGATGGAGAACTTTACAATTACTGGAATAAGTTCATTGATGATGAGTACATGAGGCAGTTAGTAATTTACAATAGTAGATTAACAGCTGAAACATTCTCCAGTAAGTAGGATAATTTTTTACATAGTCTCTTTTTAATTTATTTGATAATATATATTTACTTGGTAAAATTACGCTTGTTATATCGCGTTAATTTTAATATTAAACAACATTGAAAGGAAATTACTTTATGGCAGCATCTTGGAGTGAGGCACTTAAGTGCCCCAATTGTGGTTGTGACAAGGCACAGCTTAGAGACATTCGTCCTTTGTTTGACGATGTAAGATTTGATGAACTTAAGTGCTCAGACTGTGGCACTGTGTGGAGAGTTTACTACAAAGTTACGGACATCCGTGCTGAAGTGATGAGTCTTCCCGCAACAACCGCTGATGTGGAATCGTGTGATCAGGACGTAGTATCAGAATAACAATAGGTTCTAAAAATAAAAAGCGCTGTCCTCATCAAGACGGCGCTTTTTAGTTGATAAAATCAGGCACTAACTATATAATAAAAATATAATAAAAAGTAATATACAGAGGAGCAACTGTTATGAATAAGACTGAGTATATTCGAGATTTTGGAGGACGAATTTTGGGTAGAGTGGAAACTGACTCAAAGGGCAACAAGGTGACCAGGGATTTTTACGGACGCATTCTTAACAGATATGATTCTCAAAATAATGTAACAAGATCATTTGGTGGTCAGATTATTGCTCGTGGTGACGCTAGCAGTTCAATGATTACAGATAGAAAAAACTATTGATGGAATATCACAGGTTGGAAGGTTTAATGAAGAAATATTTTGCAGTATCAGACGTACATTCTTTTTACTCTTCATGGATGCATTCACTTAAAGAAAAGGGTTTTGAAAGATTAAATCCAGATCATTATGTTATTATATGCGGAGATCTATTTGATAGAGGAAACAACTCTCTAAAGTGCCTGAACTTTGTAACAGATCTTGCTAAAGAAAACAGATTGATCTATGTGAGAGGAAATCATGAAGATTTGTTATCAACTTGTGTGTCTGAATTGAAAAGATCATATGATGTGAGTAGGCATCACATAACAAATGGTACAATAAAAACCATTGCTCACCTTGTAGGTGTGACTGATTACGACATCATTTGCAGATGTTTTGATTGGAAAGTATTTGATAAAAAAATGAATGATGTATTATCATTCATTGATGATAATAGTGTGGATTACTTTGAACTGGGTGATACAATCTTTGTTCACGGATGGGTTCCAACAACGACCGATGAAGAAGGAAACGAAATCATTCATGCTAACTTCCGTGATGGAGGTTGGAAGGAAGCTAGATGGGCCAACGGGATGGCGCAATGGCGAAAAAAGTTGATTCCTGAAGGTAAAACTGTTGTTTGTGGTCACTGGCATACAAGCTATGGATGGTCAAATATTGATAGGATTTGTTCAGAATGGGACGCAGATGCTGTGTTTGATACATATATTAAACCTGGAATTGTTGCTCTTGATGCTTGTACTGCACACACAGGCAAAATCAACTGTGTAGTATTTAATGAAAAAGGAAAAATGATTTAAGGAGAATATTATCTATGAAAACTAAATTTTCAATTGTGATGATCGTTGTTATCTTACTTATTATGGTTACAGTGTACTGTGTATTCGGTAATAAGATGATTTTTGATTTCAATCAGCGTTTCAACTACGCTTATGTTGTATGGCCTGATGGAAGAACTGAATGTTTAGAACTTGCTGGTTGGAAGGATTATGATGGTGAACAGATTCAGATTAAAACAACCGAAGGTGAAGTATATTTGTTTTCTTCTTATAACTGCGTTCTTGCAGTAGAAAAGAGAAGCTAATGCTAAATAAAGAACGTCTTGTTACAATTATATCTCGTTGGACACATCATCCTGATGCTTTGGCAGATGAAATTTTTAGTGAAACAGTTCATCTTGGAAAGGAAATGTATGTGGTAAGTCAATATTTGCCTTCACGTCCTTATGAGGTAGTTACAGTAACTGTTACAAAGATGAAATATGATCCGAGAAAAGATAAAAAGTACTTTGCAGTTGAAGGTAAATGGGGTAATGGAAATTACTACAATGGAACCTTTACTGCAGGATCTGTTTCAAAGACAATTTTCAATACATATGATGAAGCTGAAGAGCGTATGATTGCAAAGAATAACAGGAGAGAAAAGAATGGCAGATGAGAATGTAGTTAATCGGGATTTGCCACCTGTATGAAGTGTTTGGATATGAATGCGTTAAAAGCAAGAAGAAAATATGATGCAGAACAAGCTGATCTGGCTTGGAAGAAGAGACAAGAAGAGGAAGAAGCTCGTGTTGCAGAGATGTCGCCGGAGGAGCGTAAAGCATACGAAGCTAACAAAACAAAAAGAAGAATGAAAACTGCTCAGTTACTTGGATTGATGTCATCCATCAGTGGTCCATATTCTGATTCAAAATTGTGGAGGTAAAGATGTTTTATTGCGAAGGAAAAGCATGTCAAAAGCGAGAACAATGTATCTTCCATCATCCTGAAAAACACACTGAATCTACAAAAAATAACTTACTTCAATATATTGACAGATCTTTAACAGGAGCAGGTGGAGCAAGTTCAAACGGAGAATGTTGGACCACTTGGGATTGTGGCGATAATGGTCATTATGCACTATTTAAGCCCATTATTGAAGATGCTTACAAGATTGTTCTTGAAGCTAAGCTTAATGAATGGAACATATCTTTATATCATTATGATGGCTCAGAAAAATCAATCTATGAACTTCTTTATGATATTTTAAGTGAAATAGAACCTTTAATACATAAGACAATAAATGAAAATCAATAAACTTTTATACAGTATTCAGCTTTAAGGAATAAGCCATAAGTTAGAAGCAAAAGTTGAAAAGTGGTAAAGTAAGTTGATTATCCAACTGTTTCATATTATAATATAAATGTAGAATAAAGCTGTTGGAGGTTTATTTATGTATCAGTACTATAACGCTCATCCCAAGGGACTTTCTGTAGGTGATTGTGTTAAGAGAGCTATCACTGTTGCTGCACAGATGGATTATATGGAAGTGCAGAGAGAACTTAACAGACACAAACGAGTTACTGGAGCTAGATCGTTCAACAGCGATTACAACCCGCATCATTATGTTGAGCACGTGCTGAATGGTGTAAAATTAAGTTTCCCTGCCATCAAGGGTCAAAAAAGAATGAACGGCGCTAGTTTTTGTAAGTTGTATCCAAAGGGAAGATATATTCTTAATATGGCAGGTCACTGGAGTTGCTGTGTTGATGGTGTAATTTATGATACCTGGGATTGTAGCGACAAGTGTGTTTACACTGCTTATAAGGTTACACCTCATGGAGTTGCGCTGACTCTTAAGTGCTGCTGTACCTATGAACTCCGCACTTCTAAACAAGGTGTTGTGAGAATCTATGATAGTAATGGCAACTTTACAGAACGTATTATCGAACCCAGACTCAAAGAGGGTTATCTTAAGTGTCTTGAAGATACGGGATATCCTTTCATTGAACTTTAATCAAATTGTAACAAAGGAGTTAGGACACAGTGTTCAAGCTGTTCAAACGTACTGCGCAGACTCCAAAGATTGAATTGGAGGAGCCAGTTAATGACTATCCGAGCTGGTCTGTATTTACCTACGGTAGCAGCAGATCATTAAAACAAATTGTAGCACCAGATTTTACCTCTAACATTCTGAATGTAGAGCGGGAGGGTGACTTCATCATAGTCTTCTTTGAAGAGGGATACATCGAGCTTCCAGCTGATCAAGCAATTATTGTTAAGAGGTACTGTACTAATGAATAAGAACGAAAAACAACCAGGTTCAACGTGCGGTGACTGTGCTTATCTTGATACTGAATTGGGCTGGTGCAAAAAGTATCTCCGTCCGTTGCCTGTAAACATAGATCTAGAATTTCTGCGCGGTATTCAATGCGTAGAGGATTGGAGGTGTAATAATGAAAGTAAAAGTAAGACTTGATACTGTAACTGATGTTGCAAACTTTGTTTTAACTGTTAATAATATTAAGTCACCTGTTTATCTGACTGACGATGAAGGGTTGCGTGTTAACGCTAAGTCCTTCCTTGGAGTGGCTCATGCAAGAGAATTCAAAAACTTGTGGTGCGAATGTCAGGAAGATATTTACAGTCGAGTTGAAGGATTTATTACGGATCAGGTGGATTGATGATTCCAAT
>JAEIGA010013571.1_pt1 | contig 12402 bp, 9 predicted proteins | sample 9270691 | NCBI WGS metagenome assembly JAEIGA01 (sample SAMN17057246, study PRJNA624740) | gut metagenome | biome: biome; isolation source: fecal sample | host: Bos grunniens | place: China: Xizang | collected 2019
AAAGTGTTATGTGATATTGTGCAATAAATTTAATGTAGATTATGAGGGGAATGTTTTCATTCCTTTTACTTCAGATTACGGCAGAGTTTTGCGAGAAGGGGTTTTAAAAGGTAAATATGAAGGAATAGGTAAAATAGAGAATAGAGAATTAGGTGAATTTTTTAATCAAGAAGAATTAAAATCTTTTATAAAAGAAGGAGAAAATAAACGATGATAACATTGTATCCAGAGGGGAAACAGAATGAAAGAATCGAATGTTGAAAAAAAAATTATAAATATAAAAATAAAAATTGGGGAAATAGAATTTGAATGTTCGGGAAACATTGATGAGGTATATTATCAAAAAAAAGAATTTATTAAAAATCTACCTTTATTCGTTAAGGCTCTTAAAAAAGAAGAACTTAATGACAAAGATGTTGATTCAGATATAAAACAACTAATGGAGCTTTCAATAAAAAAACTTAATTTACCAGAAGAAATAGTAAGTGCATTGGAACGTTCTCAAATTTATTATTTAGAAGATTTATTAAGTAGAAATACTGGGGATTTAGAAATGAAATTACGTGATAAAAAACATGTTCAAAAAATTGATACAATTCTTAAAAAGTTCGATTTATATCGAGGAATGAAATATTCACAAATTGATTTACCTGAAAGTATTTTTGCTGAAATTAATATGGAGTAAATGATGAAGAAGGTAAAAAGAAATTTTTTTAAAATACTAATATTTCTTTGTATAGGTTGTATAGTTGCATTTTCTAGTGGAATTTTAAAATCAGAAAATAATAGAAAAGAAATGCTTTCTATTGGTTGTAATTATATGATTCTAATAGATAATGTTTCTCCTGTAGAATTAAAAATTCATGGTAGTAATAAATATGAAGATGGAGTTTATTTGCATCTTCGTGATGAAATAGATATGGAATTACAATGGTTACGTAAAAAGTATAAAGTACTAATTTATACATCAGATTATACACTTGAAGGTGACCATATAAAATTAGGAGAAATTGCTTCTGGTTATGTTTGTGGAACTTATGAAAGTCTAGTTGAAAAAATAAGACCTTTATTTCTTTATGAAAATAAAAGTTTCCTATGTCGACAAATTAATAATTTACAAACAAAAGAAGTTATATACAAAAACTATCAAAAATAATATAGAAGAGGAGAATATTTTATGAACGAGAACCATATTTTAACTGTTATTTTAATTTTAAGTTTTATATTACTTTTGGGGATTAACTTTATTGGTCCGAAAGAAGAATACACAGAATTAAAGTCAATGACATTTACAGTTCAGTATGTTAATCTAGTACAGTATTCAAATTTTGATGATTTATCTGGTTATGTATATTTGCTTTCTCCAAATGGGAAAAGACATAAGATTTCTAGTATGGATTTATATCAGAACCTAAAAAATCACATAGGTCAAAAAATTGATTTGGAAATAGAAGTTACTTATTATTTTGATAAAAATGGAAAAAGAATAGATAAAAAAGAAGAATTTACAAAACCAATTAACGTATTAAAAATCTATGGAGAAGAACAATCTTATGAGGAAACAATTAATAATGTTGAGATTCGAAGATATCCTACTGTTGTTCCTATTATGTAAAAAGAGTGTATTTAATTTAATTGCAAATCGTACAAAATAAATATTGATTTTCTCTTTTTGATTTAATATAATTCTGGTACATATATCCGCCTGCCCAAAAAGGAGATATATGTCAACGAAATCTTATCCTCCCAAAGGAACAAACGCTACAAGATTTAATCCTCAACTTGAACATTTTGACATGATTTGTGGACAAACAATGCGTGAAAACAAAATGTTAAAACTGCAAGTTGTTGTTCTTGTCTTTATAGTAGCTGTTCTTTCAATAGGAATCGTTTTTTTCTTAACAAAACGAACTCAAATTATCCCTGCCTTAGTTACGATGAATGATTTTGGACAAACTCAATATATTGGAGAAGTTTCCCAAAAAAATTATCAAAACTTTAGTGTTCCAGAAGTTGCTCTTACTTATCAGGTCAAAGATTTTATCAATTTATATAAAACCCTTTCTAGTGATAAAGAAATTGTCAAAAAAAACATTGAAAAGGCATATCATTTACTTACTGCAACATCAGCATCAAAATATTCAACTTTACTAAAAGAAAATAATCCCTATAAAGATTTTGGTAATTATACAAAAGAAGTTGTTTTTGAAACAGAACCATTAAAAATTTCAAAAAATACTTATCAAGTTGATTACAAACAAACAACAAGAACATTGCAGGGTCTTGTTGTTGGAGAGACAAGACAACGTGCTGTTGTGACGATTAAAACCTTAAATCCAACAGATGAAGATATACAAGATAATCCACTTGGAATATATATTACAGATTTTGATATTAAAGATATACGTTAGGAGAAAGATAATGAAGAAAACAAATTTTTTTATGATAATTATATTAATTTTTTTATTTGGTTGTAAAACAGTAGATTTAGAAACAATGTCTAGTCCTTCGATAGAAAATGATAATTCAATTCAATCAGTTGAAGATGAAGAGGAATTGTATGAAAAAGAAATGCATGAATATCTTGTTCAAGAAGAATTAAAAATACAAGATGTTGAACCAACTGTAATTTATATAGAAAAACCTGTTTATATTCCTTATGAAGAAGAAACAGAAGTAAAAAAAGTTCAAGGTGTTGAAGCAACAAAAGCAAGTCTTGAAAAAGCTATTATTAAACCTGAAAATTATAAAGATGGTACATTTTATTATACTTATAATGAGAATTGGGTTTATGAAATTTACGCTCAACCATATCACTTAACAGATATTATTCTTGAAGAAGGTGAGGTTGTTATGGAGGATCCTCTTCTTTCTGAAGATGAACGTGTTTGGGAATTAACCGCAAGTAGAGCAATTAATCCAGAGACTGGATTACAGATACAACATCTTTTTGTAAAACCAGCTTATTCTAATCTTGATTCTACAATGATTGTTATTACAAATAGACGTGTCTATCATTTTAGATTGAAAAGTTACAATAATACACACATGTCTATGGTTAAATTTAACTACATAAACAAAAAAAATGTCTGGGCAACATCAGAGAATCCAAATGAAAATGGTGTTAGTGTTGAAAACGAATATATTACAGTTACAAATCCTGAATATCTTTCATTCGATTATATAATGAAATATGGTTTACGTAAACCTGAGTTTATTCCAACGAGAGTTTATGATGATGGTAATAAAACTTACATAGTTGTAGATGATATAGTTCTTCATAAAGAACTTCCTTTAATTTTTAATGAAAAGAATGAAATTGTTAATTATCAAGTTCAAAAAAATGTTTTCATTATTCCTCGTTTAATAAACAAAGTAACCTTACGACTTGGTAAGGAAAAAGTAATTATTGAAAAAAAGAAAACAAAAGAAGTTCAAACTGATTTAAATGTTGAAAATAAAAACTAGGAATAATGTATGACTGATGAAAAAGAAAACCTTGCTTTGAATTATGAAGAAGAAGATTTAAGAGAATCTTTTGATGAAGATGATGAAGAGTTTGGCGTTCCAAATGAAAATAAAGCAAAACAACTCAATACTGGAAATATATTAATGATATTGATGATAGCTATATTTGTTATTATTGGAACTATTGTATTGGTAAGTAATGTTACAAAAAGAAAAAAAGTTGAAAGTACAGAACTTGATAAAGCCGGTTCAAAATATATTCCAAATATTGAATTATCTGAAAAAGAAATTCCATTTGATTTTGACGATGATGATGAATTCTTGGCTGAATCTTCAAGCTCTACCAAGACTAATAAACAAAATATTGATGACATTCTTAATGATTTACCAGAAGAATTCAAACAGCCAGAACCTGGTATAGCTCCAGTTGCTGTAGTTGGAGGTTCAAGTTCTTCTTCAACATCAACAAGACCAGATACTAGAAATTCAAAATCAACTAGAAAAATTGAAGGACTAGCAGGACAAGAGTATACAGACACAATTTCAAATAATCAGAATATTATATCTAATGTTCTAAGTGGAAATTATAGTTCAAATACAGGATATTCAAATTATGGACAAGTTTCTAAAGATGATTATGTTGCAAATATTTTAAGTCAAAGTTCAAAAGCAACGCAATCAATGTATGGGAATTATGCACAACAAAATCAAGCTGCAGTTATGCAATCGAATCGGGAAAATTTCTATAACAATGCAAAAACTACAGTAGGGCAAGGTCAATTTCTTTCAACATATTCTTTATGGGATGGAACTGTAATAACAGGTGCTTTAGAAACCAATATTAATACTGATAATCCTGGTCAAGTGATAGCAAGAGTTACAGAAAATGTTTATTCAAGTTATGATTCTTCTTTTTTGTTAATTCCTGCAGGAACACTTCTTTATGCAGATTATAACTCAAATGTAAGTTATGGGCAAAACCGTGTACAAATTGCATGGAATTTATTGATTAGACCAGATGGATATAGATTAGAGCTTGGCAATATGAATGGTGTAGATGCACAAGGAGCAAGTGGATTAAAAGGAAACGTAAATAATCATCCTTTCCAAACATTAAAAGCTTTAGGTCTTGTTGCAATGTTTTCAATTATTCAAACAGAAGTAAACAGCACAATTAACGCACAAAGTAATGAATATATTCAAAATTCATTGACAGATGTTTATACAGAAGCAAGTAAACTTGGTCATAATATTGTTGAACGAGCTTTAGACATAAAACCAACTATCACAGCTAAGCAAGGAGATGAAATAAAAATAATAACAAATGCACCACTTGAATTACCACCTGTAAAAGTAAATCAAGTGAATAGACCTTATGTAAGAACACGTTAAAAAAATAAATATGAATTATTAGGTTATTTTAAGCGAAACGTTTCGCTTTTCTTTTTGAATTATTAGCAAAAACAGAATTATTAGGTTTCAAAAAAATTATTTCTCAAGGAGTAAAAAATGAGAAAAACTGATTTTGGAAAAACTATAATTCTAGTTTTTGTGGTTTTAATGGTTACTGCTTGTAATTTTTTTAATAGTTTTTCAGAAGAAGAACAAGGAATTCAAATTACAAGTTTAACATTAGGAAAGACAAATCTTTCTTTGTCAGTTGGGGAGATGAGTTATATTGCTGTTTCTGTAAAACCAACAGAAGTTCAAAAAGATGTTGTACTTACTTGGAGCTATGATAAAAACATAATAAGTATAGATCCAAGTTCATGGGGTGCAACGATAACAGGGTTAAAAGAAGGACAAACTAATTTAAAATGTTCTTATAATGGCTATGAATCAAGTTGCGTTATTACAGTTAAAGGCTATTCTGAAACTTATGAAGAAATTGTTGAACCTTATATTTATTCAAACACATCAATAATACAAACAGCTCCAGGTGTTTCAGAAAAAGTTTTTGTTTCTTTATATGGTGGAACTGCAGCTGACATAGATAGTTATTCATGGACAATTGATAATCCTTCGGTAGCTAGTATTGAGCCAACAGGACAATATTGTATGATTACAGCAAAAGAAGCTGGTTATGCAAGAATTAAAATTACACATTCAAAAGCAACTTATCCATATTACATGGGAATTTATGTTTTTGAAGATGCAACAAATATTGGATACATAACAACAACAGACAATATCATTACAATGAACATGGAAGATGATGATAGAACAATTTCTGTCAATCTTATGAATGGAAAGAAAACATCATCAGATAGTTCTTTTTCTTGGGAAATTATTAACGAAGATTCAAAGTGTCCTATTAAATATGAGAAAAATGGTAATAAAGCTGTTATTACACCTCTTCAAGCGGGTAGTTGTACTCTTAGAGTAACACATCCAGATTCTGCTTATCCTCTTGATATTTTATGCCGTGTTATATCTGTTGTTAAAAATGTTTACATTGAACCTGATAAAACAGTAATTACGCTTTCTGGTTCAAAAGAAGAAACAGTAAAATCAACTCTAAAAAATATTGATATAAGCGAATATGACATTGATGGATTTACATACATTCTTGATGACTATAATGTAGCAGATATTGTTGGCTGGGTTGGTAATGAAGTAATGTTACAAGGAAAAGCTAATGGCTCATGTAAGTTAATTATTGGTCATGAAAAATCAGAATATACAAGAGAAGTTCTTGTTATTGTAAATGGTCAATTAACAGATGCAATTGATTCTTCTTGCTACATTACAACAAATCAAAATTATTTACGGACAAAAATTGGAGCTGAAGGAACATATCTGAATATTTCATTAAAAGGTGGTGAAGCTGGAGATGAAAGTGGGTTTTCATGGTCTGTAAAAAGTACAACTTCAGATGGAAGTGAAAACGATGTAATTTCTTTGGAAACAACACATGGAACTGTTTTTCACACAAGAGCAGCGGCTATGACTTATGCTTATGGGCAAGCTTTTATTGAACCCAAATATGAAGGGACTGCTGTCATAACAATTTCACACCCAAAAGTAATATATCCAACTGAAATTTTAATAAAAGTTTTAAGTAAAGATTCAATTTTAGAAGAACCTTTATATTTTGCCGGAGAAGGCTTAATTCGTATTTTGAATGGTAATTCTGTTGAATATGAGGTTCAATTAAAGGGTGAAAACAAATCTGCTGGTGATGAAAATAATATTATTTGGGATTGTGATAATTCTTTAATCCAATTAAATACAAGTGCAAATATTGCAAATATTTCTGCTCCCTCATTAGGAACTGGAAATACGATTTCAAATCTAACAATAAGTCATAACAAATCTGATTCTGATAAAAAAGTGATGATTTTAACAGCTGATACAGAAGAAGAATTGGCAAATATTAAAGCTCTGTATTCAGATAAGCTTTATTACAATATTGGTATTGGTGATGAAGCTTATTGTATGACTAATTATGTAGGTTTTGATACATCTGAAATAAAAGTAGATGATGAAGGTAATGAATACGAAGAAATAACAAGATATGACTTTAGTTCTGCAGTATGGTCTGTTAAAGATTCTTCTATTTGTTCAATTGAAAAAGATGGATTTAATCCCCTTACTTGCAAAGTCGTTGGAATAAAAGCAGGTACAACAACCGTTACAGTATCTATAAAAGATGAAGACAAAACTTATTCTTGTTGTTATGAAATAACTGTTTATCCAGAAGGGGCAGTACAAACTGAACCAGAAGTATATTTTACAACAACTCAAAATGTTGTGAATCTTGCTGCACCTGGAAAAGAGAAAAATGTAAACATTTCTGCAATAAATTTATCTACTGCAAAATATTCAGAAATTACTTGGACTAGTGAAGATGAAAACATTGCTACAGTTGTAGCTAATGGTGATTCAGCTGTAATAACAGCAGTAAATGAAGGTGAAACTATAATTTATGTTTCCCATGAAGACAGTCAAAATATTTTAAAAATCTATGTAAGAGTTGGTAGTGAATATGTAATTCAAGAAGCTGCACCTGTAATTTATATTTCTTCTCAAGATGTAATTACTTTGTTAAAAGATGATGCTGCTCAACGTTTAGATGCTATCCTTGTTAATTATACTGGAGACGATAAAGCTGGTTTCAATTTTTCTATAGATAACGAAAATGTTGCTTGTATTTCTAGTCAATCAACAAATGGAATTGCTTATATAAAACCTGTTGATAGTGGACAAGCGGAAATAACTATAACTCATTCCAAATCCGAAATAGATAAAAAGGTTTTAGTTGTTGTTGGGAATTCAGCTGAGGAATTGGCGGGATATACTTACCTAACAACTGGTTCAAATGTTGTTGCTATTGGTGAAGGCAATACAAAAACTGTATCGGTATCTGTAAAAAACTCTGAGACAATAGTAATTGATGGATATACTTGGACATCAAGTGATCCTGGTGTTGTTTCTGTAATTGACCAGGGTTCAACAGCTGTATTTACAGGAAATTCTATTGGGACAGCAATCATAACAGTTACAAATAAAGATTGTGCATATCCATTACAAATAATTGCACAATGTGTTGATCCAATTGCAGATGCTGCAAATCCATATATTCAACTAACATCATCAGTTCTTACTGTAAATGTAAGTTCTTCATACACTTCTATAACAGCCGATTTAGTAGGTGGAACAGAAGCTGATTTTAGTGATTTTGTTTGGACTTCAAATGATACTTCTGTTTGTGTTGTATATGGACAAAATGAAGTTGGAAAAATAAGGGCATTACAAGAAGGAACGGCTTACATTACTGTTTCTCATCCAAAAGCAACATATCCTGCTCAAATTCTTGTTGTGTGTGATAAAGTTGAACAAAGCGAATGCTATATTTCTGTTCCATCAAGTATTATCAATATGAAACCAACGGATTCAGCCCAAACAATTACAGCAAGTCTAATAAATGGAACAACTACTGACAAATATAATTTTACCTGGTCGCTAGATGTTTATGATGTAATTGATTTTGTTTATTCTGCAAATGTTTGCACCATTGAGCCAAAACAACAAGGACAAGCAACAATTACAATACATCATCCAAAATCTGCTTATGACCAACAGATAGTTGTAACAGTTCAAGAATATACAACTTTTGCATTTCCACAAGAATATGTAACAATTACGCAAGGAACGGTTTCTTTTGAGACTATGCAAGTTCCAAATACAAAAGTATCTACCTATGTAAAATATTCTGTAGATAATAGTGAAATTTGTTCAATTTCTGGTACAAAAAATACAGCACAAATAACTGCGATTAGTCCTGGAACAACAAATGTTCACGCACAACTGATAGCTTCTTCAACAGGAGTTGTACAAGCTAGTGCTGAAATGATGGTTTATGTAAAAGAAGCTCCTGCAAATGCTTGTTATATTACTTCGTCCTCTACAATTTACACAGTCCAAAAGGGTAAAAGTCAGACTTTAAGTGCAAATCTTACAGGAAATGGTGTAATTACAAGTGACCAACAAAATCTAAAATGGTCTTCTAGTGATACAGATATAATCAGTATTGCTGGTATAAAAACAGATGGCACAGTTACTGGTCAAAGTATTTATATTACAGCTGTAAATCCAGGAGAGGCTTTAATTACTTGTTCTCATGAAAAGGCTGCAAGTGATTTACAATTCTATGTTGTTGTACCTGGTAGTGGTGAAAAATCAATAACGTTAAATAAAAGTTATATTACTTTAGTAAAAGGAAGTTCTGGCACTTCATTAAAAGCAACAATAGATAATGCAGAAAGTTCAAATGATTATAATGAACTAATTTGGACAGTTTCTAATGTTGGAGAAAATGAAGTTTGTAGAATCATGGGTAGTGGACAAAATGTTACAATATATCCATTAAATGTTGGAGAAGCTGAAGTTATGGCTCAGCTTCCAGATAGTTCCTCAGTGGCAAAATGTACGGTTTTGGTAGAAGCTGGAAAATCTTTTACTTTGGAATCTACAAGTGCAAAAGTGCAACCTTTTGGAACAAAAAAAGTAAAATATATCGTAAGTCCTGCAACTGCAAACCTAACTTGGACAATGAATCAATCTGATGAATTCTTTACTTATAGGGATTTAGGTTGTGATGAGAATGGAGTAGGTTATGTTGAAATTGAGGGCATAAAAGAGGGAAGTGGAAACCTTTATTGTGTAACTGATGGAAATGCAAAAGGAAATTTGCAAGTTCGTGTTGCATGGGATTATGAATTTTCTTTTACAGGCAAAACCTTATTTACTATAACTCCAGAAGAAACAGCAGAGGTTGGATATAAAGTAAATCCAAGTTATGCAGATATAAGTGTTTCATCTGTTGATGAAGCTTTCTTTAACTATTCTAAAATAGATAATGGTGATGGAACTGGGAAAATAATAATAACTCCAAAAACAGAAACTCCTAGTACTATAACAATAAATGTTACTGCTACAAATCCAAATAATGGAGATGAATTAGTTGGGACTAAGAGTATTTCGGCAAAGTTTCAGTATAGTAAACTCACTCCAAAAATTGAGCTTGTTTCAAAGATAGGAAATTATTCTGGATATGATGCATCTAATGGAATTTTGAAATTAGGTGATGGCGAAACTGTTCAACTTAAATTTGGAATTGAAGAAGAAATGTCTACAGGTAGAGTCTCTCAAGTAAAATTTGCTCCAATAGACGTAAAAAAACAATATGCAACTGATACTTTTGTTTCTAATTCTAGTTTGTTTACCATTGCAGATGCTCAAGGAGATAAAATTACATATACATATCAATATAGAATAACTAAATTGTATATTCCTTATAAACAAGAAGTAACTTATAATTCTAGTACTGCAACAAGTAGTTATGGTCCAAAAACTTATATGAATTGGCAAACAGATTTGAAGTGGAGAGCCTATTATAAGTATGATGATGGGGGATGGTTTGGGGATGAAACTTATTCTGACTTTTTTGGTCTTGCACAAGTAAGTTGTTTTGGAACAGGAAAACCAAATGTATCAACAGGTTGGTGGCAAGGTTATTATAATGATGATAATGGTTCTACATATACAGATAATGATTCTATTTCAAGTACAGGAACAATTTGGGGTAGGGAGGAAGATACTTCATATAGAAATACTGTAATGTCTGAAGATGAGTTCTGCAATTATGCTTGGCTTTATTGTCCAGGAACACCTGCAAAAGGAGCACAAGATTTATGGGTTACCTATAATGATTTTAAGAATGGATCATTAACTCAGGGTGCATATGGAACAAATGCTAAAGTTAATATTTCTCCTCATGTAATGACTCAAAATGTTACAGCTACAAGAGAAGAAATAACTTGTACAGATACATCTTTGAAAGAATCTTATCTTATTGGATATATGGAGATTACTATTGAACATGTTGGTAAAAATCAAGGAATAATAAGTATCCCTGTTTATTATAATGTAAGAGAATGTCCTAAACAATAATAAAAAAAGAGCAGCTGATTTTATTGGCTGCTCTTTCAATAAATGTAATTTCTTATAGTGCCCAAGAAGGTAATTTCGTCAAATCTGTGATTTGGTAATAAGTACCAAGATAATTTGAAATTGCAGTGTTTTTTTCCTCATATAAAAAATTACTTTCAGAAAATTCAAAAGAGTCTATTCCACTTTTTACAGCTGTTCCGTTACAATAGAGAACATAAATATTTTCATAACGACCATTATTTAAATATGCATCTTCAAAACACCACCATTCATATCCAGTAGGTAACGTTATTTCTGGTTTATCATCTTCTGAAGGAATATCTGTTTCTCCATTGTTATTATTATCACCACTACTTGGGTTATTTTCATTTCCATCTTCATTTTCTAAATCATCATTTGAATTATCATCAGATTGTTCAGCCCAAACTGGAGCATCGGTAAGAACAAATGTGATACGACCATCTGAATAATCGGCTAGATTTCTACATATAGACCAAGAAAATTGTTGTTGAAGCATTTCTAATTCAGTCCCAGAATATTCCTCTATTCTACTACCTGCTCTTAAGATATTTCCAGTTGTATTTATGTAAAAAATGGTTGTTTGTCTTGTATAATAACCGTCGGTATCTTCTATTTCTGTTGTATAGGCATACCAACCTTCCGTATTTGTTGTTTGAGTTTTTTCATTTTCACCAGAATTTGCAGGATTATCACATCCAATAAAACAACATAATGCTAAAAGCATAACCAAAACACTAAAAATGTTTTTCTTCATAATACTTCCTTCGGTTCAATAGAACCATTAACTAAAAATATAGAAATTGATTTTGTTTCTGTTGCCCTACGGGAATGTCAACGACAAACGCTATCCACAGAAAATTTGGCAGGCTGGATTTAAATAAACAATCTGTTTCAAGATTGTAAAATTATTTTATCACTTTTTACATATCCATTTCAAGATTTGAAAGACAGCAGACATAATCTGAAATATGCCATTTTTGTTCTTTACACTTCATCAATGCCCAATATCCAGCTTGATTTGCAGTCATACAACCAAGAATTTTTGGATAATCTGTTATTGATAATGGAAGCAGTTTTAAGTTTCCTTCTAAACTTTGTAAATCGGAATCTGGAATAAAGTTTTCCAAAATTTCTGTTTTGAAGTTTTCATCAGTAATTGTTTTCTTTACTTTACAAAAGACAACTTTGTCAGCATCTTTTGCTCCCCATCTAGCAAATTCTTCTCGAACTAATGCTATGTAATCTACATTCTTGTATTCCATAAAATACAACCTCCTGCCAAATTATTTAATTCTGCAACGCAGTAATTACCCAATAAAAAAGTTTTTAAGATGATTCACAATATTTGTAAAGAACTTGAAAATCATTGTATATAAATCATCAAATATTGGAATATCATTTGTTAGTAATGCAAATGGATTACTAAACGAATAATACATTGATAATATTACTAATGTT
>JAEIGA010013572.1_pt1 | contig 12402 bp, 11 predicted proteins | sample 9270691 | NCBI WGS metagenome assembly JAEIGA01 (sample SAMN17057246, study PRJNA624740) | gut metagenome | biome: biome; isolation source: fecal sample | host: Bos grunniens | place: China: Xizang | collected 2019
CATAATCCATTCCGGCATCCTCAAAACCTAAATCATACATAAAAGAAACCCGCTCCTCTTGTGTAATAGGTTCACCAACCACATATGGTTGTTGTACGACCACCACAAAATCACCCTTATGGTCTTTAGCAAAACCTATTACCTTTAATCGAGTTTCCGGAAAAATAGCGTTGTGAATTATAATTCTATCTAGTGCCAACCTAAGCACATTATAGTGTTTAAGAGAAATAAGCTTATATACAACTTGATTTATGACATCAAAAAAAACGACACTTTCTGTGCCATAATCCTGAAGATGACAAAGATTGCCAAGGTACTCTTCTGGATTTTCAATCCATCTCCCTGACAATCTTGCCCATGTTTCAACTATATGCTCTTGGATACGCCCCTCGCCTTCGAGATCACTCGTATCGAAGATCTGCCTTGTCTCCGACTCTGTGCAAGGACATCCTCTACAGATAATTGACGCCGCGCACAAGACTTCTGATCCCTTAGACAGGCCTGACTGTTGAGCATATGGAATTCGTTCAAATACTGCTGCTCCATTTTTTATATCCTCCGCAATTATTTCTAGATCATTAATATTACTTAAAGTAAACCCATGTTCCCAAATCCTTTGGTTAATGTCATTCAATCTCTCAAATGTATCCATACCTCTTCAAATAACATTCCTAAAACATTTATCAGATTCAGAAAGCCCTCACAGCCCCAATCGCTACAAATTTAATACTTTTTAGTAAATATCAATTATATTGATTTATATTTTCAAATATATCATTCATTGTTTAATATTAAGCGCCTTAATAGATTTACTGCCATAAAGAACACGGACACTAAGCGCGGTATCACGATTGCCTCAACCTTGATAGGCCTCAACACAAATGTCATCTCCCGACAACTAAGTTAAATTTAAACAAACCTTAATAAGAGAGAAAACCATATGGAACAACCATATTAATAATATCATTCTGAAACACCGTATCCTTATGAGGCATATCCAAAGTTTCATTACATGAACGTGCAAGAATCAGATGAATGACTTGTGACGATATACAATCCCCATTTGCAGCCAGAATATTCATTGCCAACAGTGATCTATAGTAAATATGTCGCAACTGCCGTGGAGTCAAGTGTAAATCCCGATATTCGATAGACTCGATCAGGATTTCAACTAAAAGATCCTTTGTCATGATTTGTTGATATTTTTCGAAGGCCAATTCTGGTACAGAAACATCAGACAGATAGCTATCCAACAAGGCTTCTCTGGAAGAATCCAGCTGCCGCTTAACTCCGGACAGTTTTTCAAAATACTCTAATTGCTCCTGCTCCGTCAAAGCTTGTAATGATATGCTGGAAACAAAAATCTTATCTATCTGATCATTACATATACTCCTAATGTCCTGAGGAGTATAATCCGGATAAACATTCTTGTAACGTCTCTGTAGAGCACTATCAAGCACATTCATATCAGCACTGCAAACTACAACAAGTCTCTTACAGATTTCTTCCTCTTCAAGCATTGTTCGCAAAGCCTCTATCGTATCCAACATCTTCTCATCGGAACACCTGTCAATATCATCCACATACAACAAAACTCGATGTTTACCACCCTTCGTCCACGCTTTCAAAAGAATCATCAATTCCTTGCTGATTTCAGCTTGAACACCAAGTTCTTTTGAAAATGAAGTTCTCTTAGAATGTTTCTTGATCAGAGATGCTGCACTTTCAAAATGCTGAAGAAACAGACTGATGACAAAAGCGACAACCGAAAGAATACTTACTCCCCATTTCCATTTACAATCAACACCCACATCTATCAGTATGGATGTCATTATCAAAATGGTAGGAATCAATGCAAAAAGCAGAATTACTCCCCAATTCCTTTTAAAAGAATGCCACAACCTGAATAGCTGGCTTCTTGACTCAAACATAGTCTCAAAGAGATATGCCCATAACGCCGGAGCATCCTGATACTTCCATGCATTGAACTCTACAATATCATATTTAATGGCAGAATCATCACCTTTACGAGAATTAATTTTCTCTATTATCCTGTTGAAGAAATATGACTTACCACGGCCCCAAGGAGCAAATATTCCAATCATAGGAACATTACTCAACTGGACATCACAAACATCATCAATATGTTCAAGAAAACATGCAGCCAAAGAGTCAACATTGAAGCAAACATCCACATCTTTATCCTTATGAGATTCCCGATGATGTTCGCATTCATAATGGGACATATCATTAAGAGCCGGTAAGCCAAGCACAGGCATATCAAGGGTATTCCTCAGATTGGACGGAAGATCATTCAAAATATTCTCCTCAACATATTCAACTCCAGCAGATGAAAGACCAGCAAAACTGATATTATCTTTTGATGAAGCAACACGTTCTAAAAGGCCCTTATCACGGAGATACAGAATCGATCGTCTCAGGCTACCCTCATCGACATGAGGAATAGCATCCATTAATGACTTCTGAGACACTCTCGGAGTTCCGTTCTTTTCAGCCTGATAGGCTATTTCAAGAATTGCATGTCTTAATTCTTTTTCTGTCATAATGAGTCTAATTTAATAGATATCGGTGAATAACTTGAATGTACGCGCTATCCCTAGCCCCAGTAATCTGATAAACTTCACACCCATGAGCTAAAAGTTCGGCTATAACACGAAGCGACGGATGTCCGTATGTATTGTTATTAGCAAAAGACATAAAACAAGAACGACATGAGTGAAAGACACCTAACAAATCGCATTTAAAATTTTTTAGTGCTCCGTGATGTGAGATTTGGATGGTACCGATTCTATCAATTACCGGTTTCAGTTTATCTTGAAGATTCTTAAGTATATTAGGCTGATTCAAATCATTGTTACCCAAATACAGACATCCTTCCATAATGGGCCAATGACGAACTTATTGGTTCACAGACTGATACTGGAATACACCATGTTCACCACAAGAGCTTCCTGAATATAAAATCAAGGATGTTTTATTAGCACCATCCTTATCAAGAACAGATCTATATGCTGCTTTTATCTCGTCTATATGTTCATAAATCGCATCTACCCCTTGCTTAAAAATGGTAAGATCAATTCTATAAGAATGCATACAATCGATCAACTTGTTTTTCCTTACTTCTCCGTCATAGTTAAATGGAATATAACACCAATCGCACGGGGAGGTAAAAATTAACTTTGTAGAGCTATCTATTATCGTCTCCTTTGCTTCGGATACTTCAATCACAGACAAATCCAAAGAGCGTAGATCATTAAAACCTTGGGGACCATTCATCTTTTCTTGGGCACTGACCTTAAACACATTATCCGATAATTCTTTAAGATTGTCATAAAAGAATTGAAAAGATGGATATTCAAGATTATAAAACCAGTAATCCTGCTGATCTATTAGTGGAACAACAATGTTTTTTATCTTCTTAACTCTACGATATAGGGACTTATATCTAATAACTTCCATAATAAATCATATTTAGAAAAATGATCAATTTAAGCTTTCTAAATTTCGAGCTATAAACAAATTCGCCATATTTGAACCTATAGCATTCCAGTTTCTGATCTGAAAATCATATAAAAGAGGCTCGACAAACAAACCGTGGCTAATCATTTCTAAAACCTTATTCATTATTCCATTTATCAAACCTTCGTATATTACATCATTATCATTTTTACTTAAATAATATGAATCAAAATCTGGTTCTTCAGCGAGTAAGTCATGATTCAACCTATAGCAGGCTCTAGCAAAATTATAATATCCCTCATCATTTACAAGCTGATTTTTTTTAATCCCTTTCTTTATGTCAAAATATGGAAGTATATTTTCTGCATCAGCCTTTAAAAAATCAAACGCCTCTTTCTTCACACGCCCAGTCTCTGTAGTCCAGTCATCCAATAAATCTATATAATTACAAGGTATAAGATTTTCAATTTCGTGAACATCTAAAGGAAAGAATCTATAGTAAACTAAATTTCTGCCAAGGCTCTGACATCTCTTATAGGTATCTCCTTTAATATTGCATGAAGGATACCTCTTGTCTGTATCAATAATTGTCATGGAAACTTGCTTTTTACGAAGTTTTTCTCTTATAACTTCATCAATTCTAGCACCTCCTCCATGACTCTTGTCATATTTAAAATTAGCCTTAATTCCATATTTTTTAACATACCATTTTAAAATATGTTCATAAAAAACAGCATCATTAATATCCTCAACTATCAAAGAGCCTGTCGCAACATTTTCAGTAAGAGATAAGTCGCAAGGTAAAATTTGAGCGACAGTGACTCCATTGTTGATTCGAGTTACAGGGTTATCTATAACAACTTCCAAATAGTATGTGATAAATGACGGAATAGTCTGTGTTGCATAATTGGACACCAATCCGCAGAACAATGCTTGTAGCTCATCATCGAGAAACCATTCAGAGGATTTTTTCAATATCTCGTAATCCCCTGTAATAAGATGATTGCTCTCAATGGCAGCTACTCCAAGCCTTTTTATAGCTTTACGTATCTGTTGGTATGCCGGATGTTTCTCATCCACCAACAATGAATCAGTTAAATAATACAACATCCTTATCAATCTAATGGATCAAAAAAACCATATGGCCAATCGTTTAGCTGTCCCCTCCTATTAAAACCAATCTGCCTGATTAATGTCTCCTTATAATCACGACTCTTCTCAAAAAGAATCACATTTATATCATCTGGAGAAATTTCACCTTCTCTGATTCTACGCCCAAGTCTGTTAATAATAGCCTGACTATGAGATTCTACAATTAAGCTATAAAACTGAGATTTCTTCTCAGCACTCCACTTGACAAACTCGATAAAAGCATCTGCAATTTTAGCCTGCATCGCTGGGTGCAGATGCAACTCTGGTTGCTCAATGAGTACACAATTAGCCCTGCCTTTTCTGACATACGCAAGTCCACGAGGCTTAAAGTACTGAGAATAATTTATACTTAACCATAGTTGAGTAATAATCGGAAGTATTTGAGAATATCCAAACCCCACATCAACAAGATTCTCCTTAATATTATCTGATGATAACATTATACTGCTTTGGCCCTGAAATGAATTTGTCATCACCTTTTGTCCCAATACCCTTTGACAGAAGTCTTCATAAGAATCCTTGCTTTTATCTGATAATGATGACACAAATTCTGCAAGATTTTTTCCATATGAATCAATCTCATTGACATTCAATCCTTGGCTCCTATAAAAACGGTTTGCTTCTGCTCGAATCGGTGCGATATATCTGCATGTTTCATAAAAATTAGATAATTCTTGATTGAGTAAACGAAGCAGCTGATATATGTAAAACGGAGATATCTTATCAGATAAGAGAAGAAACTCCGGATCATCTTGGTTCCATGTAAAGGCGACATTACTTAAAGACATCAACTGTGTCTGCAATCTCAACGTATCAAGGAATAGAGAATGATTATTTGTCCAATTGCTTATTACAAAATTTAATCTAGAATAGTTCTTAAGTCTTTTATTGCAATGCTTTTTCAATGCATCTACTGCCATTTTATACAAATAGTCAGCAATCTCCATAGTTGCTGAAGAGTCCTTCTCTAATACAGGCCTCCATAAAGGCATCATTCCATTAGATGTACTTTGGCTCCATCTCCATTTACCTATATTCACATCTTTTCCATCAATATTAAACCTAACAGAACTACCTCTCTCGTCTATAGAAAATTGATAGGTAATATCATTCAAGATAAGTACAATCTTATTTACAAAGGTTCCTACAACATCGTTCCTATAATGAAGAGCAAGCTCAACATCATTAACAGTATCGGTTGATATGGACGCATAGGATTCATAATACCAATAATTAATAGATGGTAGAAATGGTTTTTTTATGATATAACTAAAAATTATATCATCTGAAATATCTGCATACCGCCATTTTGCAGTTTCATAATCACCAAAATCAACTGATGAATAATCAAACCATGAAATTGGTCCACGAAGATTCTTCTTAATTGATTGAGTAAATAGTGGAAAACTTCTCAAAAAAGAACTCTTTCCACTACTATTGGTACCAAGCAGAATATTAAGTTTGTTCAACTTAATGAATCCGGTATCTCGAAAACTTCTGAAATTCTGAATTCTTATTGAATCTATCATAATGTATGATTAAAAGAAATAGAAATGATAATTCTCAAATATACGAAAACTATTTCACGTTACATCAACATCTGATGATTATGTTAATTCATACATTAATTGAAGAATACCTTGGTTCCAGATAATTTTATAGGATGCATCTACTGTATATAACAAATCTCTCAAATTGCACTCCACCAAATTTAGCAAAGATTATCCGAAATATTTCCAATACACAAGCCAATAAAACAAACTATCCCCCTTCACAAAAAGTGAAAGGGGATATCTCAGCCACATCATCAAGACAAGCTCGAAAATAACGACCTTAATACTCTTAAGCGATGCTTACGAAACAGTCATACTATTTATCCTTTGGAAACAGGTAATTTTTTGAAAACAACTCAAAGCTTCCTCATATAGAGCATAACAATTACTTTTTTCTTCCTCAAGAGACTGCATCATAGCACTAAGACTCCTAATGGACAGATCAATTGAGTTTAATGAGTCCAACAGTTGCCTATCTCCAAAACCGCCATAATTATCCGAAATATAACTCATTACCTTTACATTGTTTTGGGCATATTTATATTTTTTCGAACAATCAACTTATAGGTTTACTTTGTAGTGCAAATAAAGTTCAGAATAGTTATCTCATTTATCACGATTTCTTTAACTCAAATACTCCTCAGGACAACAAACTACTAAACATCTCATCGTATTTATCTTTAGGTTCATAATCGGCTCTATATTCACGAGACAAATCTTCATCCGGCTCAGGTTCTCTATATAAACCATTTTTAACCTCATCAACTGATGCTTCCCAAACATCTTTATCCAAATATAGCACATTAGAAGTCAATACAGATAAACAATCTTGGATCCTGACACAATCCTCTTCAGATTCGACGACTTCTAATTCTGCCTCCAATGCTTCTTCAATCCTAACACAAAATTCCTTACTACATAATGCAGCTTTTCCTGTTTCAGTATTCTTCAGCAATGTGATAGAATTCACAAAATCATCTACCTCCTCCAGTTCATCTTTTACTTTATCAGCCAATCTCTCCAAATCCAAATATTCCGCCGCATTATCACCTAACTTTTCGAAAAGCGACATTCGCTTCATTAAAGAAAATTTTGAATTTTCAAGCACATCTTGATTTACTGCCTCAAAAAACAATGATGGATTCTGTTTAAAGAAAATTGAGAACGATTTTTCCATTCGACACAAATAATCCACTAAGTTTAAATTTTCTTTAAGTACGCAAGTGATATATTCATTTAAACTACAACTATGTAAATCAGAGAGCATTCGCACATATGATTCCTTCAGAACCGGAAATAGAGATGAATCAATCTTGATTCTACCATAATTAAAAAACTCAGGAAAGCCAATATCTGAAAATGTATTATATAGCTGCTCAGCAAAATACGCTTCCCTGATAATAAGCATCTTAACATCCTGTAATTCACTTAGTTTCTCAGACAAAAAATCATATACTGAAGGATTCTGAAAGAAAACTAAAAAGTGACTATGCCTAATTGTGGTATAAACAAATGTTCCTTCTAAGATTTTAAGTATTCCTTTCCATACTTGTTCGTCCAATATAAGACTTAGTTCTTTAGCACCGGAAATAAACATTTTAGTTGCTTTATACCACTCATCTAATATAACAGGTCTTTCTCCCATGGACATCCTTACGAACAATGCATATTTTGCAATTGGAGCTAACTGATTGAAAGCAATATCCCAAACTGATAGGGGTTTATTAAAGAAATCTATAAATTTAGAGACAAACTGATCTGGAATAACACTTTTATAGATTTGAGAATTTAGGAACGTCTCAATTATACGAGGATTAAAGTTTGGATGCTTGATTATTCGAAGATACCTTCTCTCATACAATAGTGCTCTAATATATGGTTGAGGCAATTCTGCTGCAGAAAGATGATTGTACAATATTTCTGCTCTTATGGATTCTGTATAATCTGACAAATCCAAAACACATTTTGCTAATTCAACATTACTAGTTTGGAACACATCGTAATACTGCTTCGCTTCAGCAAAAATATATTCACGAGTCGAAAGAATAAAGATTTTATCATTCTCATGCTTAACCTTATCAATAAATGACACCAACTTTCTATCAAAACCCTTTTCATCATTTTGAAAAAAAGTTGACCCAAGGAAATCATCATAGAAGAAAACCTGTTTTTTACCAACTGCTAACTTCTGAGCAGCATCTCCTATAGTTTCTAGCATCACGAATTCCTCATACCCTTTGCCCAATAGATAATTAACCAACATTCTTGATAAAGTCGTCTTCCCTATACCTGGAATCCCTGATATAATCACATAACGATTCTTCATCAGAATATCCAACGCTTTATCAAAACTGTCATTCATCACATAGATAGAGACATCTCGTCTCATCTTCTCCAGCTCCAGAGCAGACCAATTATCAATACGTTTGTCGAGAATACTTTCCAAAACACCAGTACTACCAAGCCATAACTTATAATACTTTTTCTCTACATCTGAGTATAGACCAAGAAGATTATTCAGATCATCCTTACCGAGTATATCCGTGGTTGATAAAATATATGGAGAAAATAGATTTTTTAACTCCTCCTTATTATTCGGAGTCAATCCGACAGACGTCGATAAAATATACCTAGTTGGTTCCAACAAACGAACTTTCTCAACCTCGCTGATAAGATTTCTCTTTAATGAAGAATAGTCCTTATAACGTTTTGCCTGGACTATGACTTTATCCTCCTTAGTCCAAGCAAAACGTAAATCGATACCATTATCCTTTCCAGGTGTAAAACTCTCGACAAAAACAGCATCGCGTTTTTGAAGCAAGTCCCTCGTCAAATGTTCAAATTCATTGGGTTGAAGTATTTGGAAATCATAGTTAAGCATCGCAAATCAAATAATATAACAAGAGATAAACTCTCGATCTTTCTATACTACTTCAATATATCACACTCCGATATCGGCTCATAAGCCCCGTCCTTCATCTCCAGAATCAAAGCGCAACCTCGAGCATTAACAAAAAAGCAACTATCGTTGAAGATACATATCCTCATAATACCTTTCATAATCCCCACTCGTAATCTGATCCATCCATTCCTGATTATTAAGATACCATCTTACTGTCTTCTCTATGCCTTCCTCAAACTGGAGGCTCGGCTCCCAGCCAAGCTCACGCTGAAGCTTAGACGAATCAATAGCATATCTTGCATCGTGTCCCGGACGATCTGTAACATAAGTGATAAGATCAAGGCTATGTCCTTCAGGATTTCCAAGGAGTCTATCAACTGTCTTGATCACCACCTTGATGAGATCTATATTCTTCCACTCATTAAATCCGCCGATATTGTAGGTCTGAGCAACTTTTCCTTCGTGGAAAATCAAATCAATTGCACGAGCGTGGTCCTCAACATAAAGCCAATCACGAACATTCTCACCTTTACCATAAACTGGTAGGGGCTTACCACGGCGAATATTGTTAATGAAAAGAGGAATCAACTTCTCAGGGAACTGATAAGGACCATAGTTATTTGAGCAGTTAGTCACGATAATAGGCATACCATAAGTATCGTGGTAAGCACGTACAAAGTGATCAGATGATGCCTTTGAAGCTGAGTATGGTGAGTGAGGATTATATTTAGTCGTCTCATAGAAGAAATCATCACCATAAGCCTTATGTCCCTCAGACGATGCTACAGTCTTGAAAGGAGGCTCAATACCCTCAGGGTGATTCATTGACAATGCACCATAAACCTCATCAGTTGAGATATGGTAGAATCTCTTGCCCTCATATTTCTCAGGGAGTGACTCCCAATATAGTTTTGCTGCCTGCAATAAACTAAGAGTACCCATCACGTTCGTACGAGCAAAGGTAAATGGATCCTTAATTGAACGATCCACGTGTGACTCTGCTGCAAGATGAATGATACCATCGACCTTCTCATCCTTCAGCAATTGATAGAAAGCCTCAAAATCGCAAATATCCATCTTCACAAACTTATAGTTTGGCTTATCCTCTATATCCTTAAGATTAGAAAGATTACCTGCATAAGTAAGTTTGTCAAGATTGATGATATTATACTCCGGATATTTGTTCACAAAAAGGCGAACAACGTGAGATCCGATAAAACCGGCACCGCCGGTGATAACTACATTGCGTCTCATCACTATTCCTTATCTGCCACCAAATTAAGAAGATACTGACCATATTGATTCTTAGCCATAGGTTGAGCCAATTCTCTAACCCTCTCTGCTGAAATCCAACCATTCAGATATGCAATCTCTTCGAGACAAGCTATCTTCAATCCCTGGCGCTTCTCAATAACTTCTACAAAAGTAGAGGCCTCTGACAAAGAATCGTGAGTACCTGTATCCAGCCAAGCAAAGCCACGACCAAGAGTCTTTACCTTCAACTCCTGATCAGATAAAAAACGTTGGTTTACCGAAGTAATCTCCAGTTCTCCACGAGCAGAAGGCTTGATACTCTTTGCGATATCTACAACTTTATTAGGATAGAAGTAAAGACCTACCACGGCATAATTAGACTTAGGTTCAGAAGGTTTCTCCTCAATAGAAAGACAATTGCCATCAGCATCAAACTCAGCAACTCCATACCTCTGAGGATCACTCACCCAATAGCCAAAGATTGTAGCCAAAGACTCCTCCTCAGCCGTACGCACAGCCTCTCGAAGCATAGGGACAAAACTGCTTCCGTGAAATATATTATCTCCCAAGACCATACAGGCACAATCATCACCAATGAATTCTTCACCAATGATAAAAGCTTGGGCAAGACCATCTGGAGATGGTTGCTCCGCATACTCAAACCGAACACCATAATCACTTCCATCACCCAAAAGGCGCTTAAAGGCAGGCAAATCATAAGGTGTAGAAATGATAAGAATATCACGTATACCCGCAAGCATCAGAACCGAAATCGGATAATAGATCATCGGTTTATCAAATATCGGAAGCATCTGCTTACTAACTCCCTTAGTAATCGGATACAAACGGGTTCCAGAACCTCCGGCAAGAACAATACCTTTCATATTAGCCTAAAAAATCAATCAAACTTCGATAATTAGACAAAGATAGCAATTTATTAAGAGACTAAACACACTTCGGGCCAGCAACCTAAAAAGATGCTGGCCCGAATAATATCAATATTAGTCCGAGACTACTCAACTATCGCCTCTTTCAAACACTCAACAATATACTGCACATCTTCATCAGTGACATAAGGGCCAGCTGGAAGACAGAATCCAACCTTGAACAAATCCTCCTCAACACCATTAGTATAAACTGATGCAGAAGCATAAACTGGCTGCTTATGCATAGGCTTCCACAATGGACGACACTCTACCTTCTTGTCAAGCATAAACACGCGAAGAGCCTCAACATTGTCATTAGGCTGACACTCTGTTGTAGCAGACTCTACCTGTTTAATTACACCTGCAGCACCACCAACAGCACTCTTGATAACCTCCTTGTAAGCATTCTCCTGACCAACAACCTTCACAGAAGGATCAAGAGTCGCAGCACAAAGCCAGAAGTTAGAATCATAACGTCCATCAACCGGCTGATCGTGCAATGTCACACCAGGTACATCAACCAACAACTCACGATACAATTGCTGAACGTGCTTATGATGTGCAATATGATCATCCAAAACTGTCATCTGACCACGACCGATACCAGCACATACATTACTCATACGGTAGTTATAACCAATTGCGGTATGCTCATAATATGGATATGCATCACGAGCCTGAGTAGCATACCACATAACCTCATTAGCATCCTCCTTACTCTGGCAAATTAACGCTCCACCACCAGAAGTAGTGATCATCTTATTACCATTGAAGCTCAATACTCCATACTTACCAAAAGTACCAAGCACCTGACCATCGAAACGTGAACCCATACCCTCAGCAGCATCCTCAATTACAGGAATACCATACTTATCAGCAATGGCCATAATCTTCTCACAATCGTATGGCATACCGTACAAAGCTACAGGAACAATTGCCTTAGGATATTTTCCTGTCTTCTCCTTACGATCCAAGATAGCCTTTTCAAGCAACTCCGGATCCATATTCCAAGTATCGCGCTCACTACCCACAAAAACAGGCTTAGCACCAAGATATGTAATCGGATGAGAAGACGCACAGAAAGTAAAACTCTGCACCAAAACCTCATCACCAGCCTGCACTCCACAACCAATTA
>JAEIGA010013573.1_pt1 | contig 12402 bp, 9 predicted proteins | sample 9270691 | NCBI WGS metagenome assembly JAEIGA01 (sample SAMN17057246, study PRJNA624740) | gut metagenome | biome: biome; isolation source: fecal sample | host: Bos grunniens | place: China: Xizang | collected 2019
ATTGGATAATTGTTTTCCGTGAATAATTTATACTAAAAAATCAAATTAAAATATAAGCATTTTTTGTTTTGTAGTATAATAAAATCATCTCAAACGTATAAGCTCTGTCAAAGTAAGTTTTAACTTGCAATAATAAAGCTTTGTCAGAACGTAACTTATATGAAATACGGTAAAAAATCGCATACAGATGATTATAGATAGAATAACTGTGGAAAAGCTTCGTATTCAAGGTTGTATATACTTTGTTTAAAATGTGAAGTAACATAAACCCACAAGATATAAAAATAATAATTAATGCTGATAAAAACTATATTTGTATCTTGAAATATTATATAATTATTTTTTTAAAAAGCGTAGAACTAATAATCATATTTAAGTTTAAAGCAAATGAATAATCCTTATGAGTTAAAAGCGATTAAATAATCCTTTCTGAATTGAAAGTATAAAGTATCTCCAACCGAGATAAATCAAAAGAAGAATCGACAAAATACATTACGAGTTTTTCACTTTTAAACATAGTTTTTCACTTTTTGTATTGTGTATATAGTAAGACATACATACTATTTATTTTTGGAAATAACAAAAAAAGGGGAAGGTGGAGAAATATATTTATTTTAAAAGAAAAAATAGGGGAGTATCAACAGTTTTTGTGGAACCAGTAAAATAATAAAACAATAACAATTCTCATAATAAAAACTAAATTACATCAAAACAGGCAATATCAAGAGATAAAAAATATAAAATGTGATAAAACGTTAAATCCTATAAAAAATAACCAAAAATGATTATATATACAAACAATATATTATAAAGCAGGAATGATATATTATTTGAATTTGTGATCTCTAAAGTTAGTATTAGGAACATATGTTCTTTTAATATAGAATAATTATCGAATAATAGAATAAAGGTAAAAAAATAAACCCCTGATTTATAATCAGAGGTTTATATATGGATAAAAACTATTTAATTGTATTAAACCCAATTTGAAGTCCAGCCGGATTCTTCGTTTTCTGCTGCAGAAGAAGATAATTCGTCTGGGATATGGGTTTCGTTTTCGTAGATATTAAAGTTGCCCTGAAGATGAAATTTCATTCTAAGATAATCTGTAGCGGAAACTGAGTTATCAAAGGTTGTATCTGCGGCAAGGTAAAGAGCATCAGTTAAGGTAACAGAGCCTGAAAAATGCATTTTAATAACTGCTGCATCGGTGATAGTAACGAATCCGTCACCGTCAATATCGCCTGAAACAACTACAGTGAACTCATTTCCTCTACTATCGATGATACAATCGCCTGTAGATACGATATGAGCAACGTTTGAGGCACTTATATAAGACTCGTTTGAAAAAAGCTCATAGGAGCATCCATGCATATCTGAGGTATAAGCAGATTTAAGGTCAATGCAATTTTGTCCTGCTTTAACTCCTCTCAGATACCCATTAGAAATAACGGGACCCGAAACGGCTGTTTCAGCATTTGTATTTATCGCAGATAATGAAAGAGAAACTAAAACCAAAGCCAAAAGGAAAGCTGTAAATCTTACTTTTTTAAAATCTATGCGTTTTAAAATCATAATATTAATCCTTTCAAAAGATAATATATGGTATTATTCGTAAATATCTGTAATTCCCATAAAATAAGCTTTAAGTAAAACATAGTCAGTTGCGTTAAGTTTGCCGTTTTCTTCAATATCTGCAGAAATATATGCACTATCAGTCAAAGAATAAGTTTCATCCACGAAGTATCTTCTCATTTGGATATAGTCTGTGGTATTAAGGTTTCCCGAACAATCCACGTCACCAACAATAATGAGCAAAACAGATTCAACAACTTCACCGTCAATAACAAGCTGAACGTATGAATCAGATGTAACGTTGTCTGTTCCATTGAGAGAAATACCGTCTTTTACTACTCTGAGAGTGTCTGCATCGTTTTCGAAATATGACAATAAGGTATCTACAGAAGTTTTTTCCTTCATACCTTTGATAATATCAAATCCGCCATATTCAGACAATTTTCTTGTGATTTTAGCATCAGATTTAATCAAAAGGGTAGGGGAAGCTGGTATTTCATCGCAGACATCAACTGTGATTGAGCTTCCTGTACCTTTTAAAGATACTATATCTGATTCGGAAAAAACACCAACAAGCTCTTCATCGGTATCAATTTTTATTACTGTTTCACCTGACACAGCATTTGATTTAACTGTGAATTCGATGAAACATTTAATACTGTCTCCCTGTAATGATACTATATCTGATGAATCATTAAGGATATGAACTGAGAAAACGCCTTTATTATCTGTTATATTATCACTTCCCCAGAAAACCCATCCTTCTTCTGTTGACACAAAAGGAGAATTAGTGCTATTTCCGTTTATAATATCGAAAAAGCTATTGCTTATTTCCAACACAGATGCATCGTAATCGATATTACAGCTTGCTCCTAAAAACTCTTCTTCAGTAAAATTCGTAAGTTCAAGGTATAAAACGAATTTTTCACCCTTTACACCATATTCTGCGCCTGAGAGAACTGCTTCAAATGCCGTTCCTTCGGCTGTAGATGCAGATACGGGGAAAGCAAAAACAGTTGATAAAATGCAAATTAAAGTGATTACTGATAATAACTTATTTTTAATCTTATTCATTTTTCTCTCCGTTCTGAAAATATTTTTCCTATATTTTAGATAACGAAAATAATTTTCTTGCAAAAATTATAAATCAACATCTCCTGCTATTACAAAGAGATAATCAGAAGAGCCAGGGAACTGTGGAGAAAGTCTCTTTATTGGCACACCTTTAACTTTATTAAAAAGCTTTTCATCGTTTGCAACGGAGAAAGTATGGAAATCTTTAAGTCCTAATCCAGCATACTTACAATATGCCTCTTTTCTCATCCAAACGTTTGCAAAGTTTACAGGATCACCGTCTCTGCAATAATCAGCCTCTTCACTTGTAAAGAATCTTTCTGCCAATGCAAGATAGTCAACTGTTGAGTTTTCGTCCTTCAATCTTGCAATATTTTCGCCGTCGATTCCAACAGGTTTTTCTGAAAATACGCAGACCATAACTTCTCCAACAGTTGTTACAGATACATACATATCATTGGTTGTTCCCTTTATAACAGGCTTTTCTTTTAATTTATATATGATTTCTGCACTATCTATTCCACTGTAATCTCTGAGTGCTGACTGCAAAAGCTTATGTCTTTCCTCTTTTTCCTTAACGTTTTCAAATACAAAAATTTGTGCTGACATTTATTTTTCCTCCGTCAAGTAATTACTCATTTTCTTCATTTTCATCAGTTGCTTCATTTTCTTCCACTTCTTCGGCAGAAGTTTCTTCAACTACTTCTTCTTCGCTGTCGAAATCTTCCATCTCAGCAAGTGCAGAACCGTCGTTTTCTTCGGTTTCTTCTTCAGAAAGTAAAGCAAATCTTGCTATTTTTGAGCCTTCGCTCATTCTCATAACGATAACACCGCCAGTAGCTCTTCCATGGACTGGAATTTGCTCTACTGTTGTTCTTATGATTATTCCACCGTCTGTAATGAGCATAATTTCATCATCTTCTGCTGTTATTGCAATACCTGCTACAGCACCTGTTTTTTCGGTTACTTTATGACAAGTTACACCCTTACCACCACGTTTATGAACTGAGAAATCATCAATAGGACTACGTTTTCCAAATCCGTTTTCTGAAATTGTAAGAACTGAAAGTCCTTTTTCTTCGTAATCGTTTGGAATAACAGCCGCACCAACAACCTCATCACCTATAAGGTTCATTGCACGTACACCTCTTGCCTGACGTCCCATTTTTCTAACGTCGGTTTCCTTGAATCTTACTGCCATTCCCTTGTGACTTGCGATAATAACTTCTTCATCACCTGCAGTTTTAAGAACGTAAAGAAGTCTGTCGCCTTCGTCAAGGTTGATAGCAAAAAGACCTGAAGTTCTTCTGCGTCTGAAATCCATAAGTGGTGTTCTCTTGATAACCGCATTCTGAGTTACCATAACGAGATTTTGTTCTTCCTTGAACTCGGAAACAGGAATTATCGCTGTTATTCTCTCGCCCTCGGAAAGATTGAGAACGTTCACAAGGTTTGTTCCCTTTGACGTTCTTCCACTTTCGGGAATTTCATAACATTTCTTTATATATACCTTTCCACTATCAGAGAAAAGCAACAAGAAATCGTGGCTATTTGCGATTATTACGTCTTCAACAGCATCTTCTTCCTTTGTTGTCATTCCTTTTATGCCCTTACCACCTCTTCTTTGAGATTGGTATTCTTCAGCAGGAATTCTCTTGATATATCCCTGATTTGTGGCTGTGATAACGCATCTTACTCTGTCAATAAGGTCTTCAATAAGAATTTCGTTTTCACTTTCCTCTATCTTTGTTCTTCTCTCATCACCATATTTTTCTTTTATCTCAATAAGGTCTTCCCTGATTATTCCATAAAGCTTTCCTTCATCAGAAAGAATCTCGTTGAGACTATCAATTTGTGAATACAAAGAAGCCAACGTTTCTTCAATCTTGCGTCTTTCCATACCAGAGAGACGTCCTAACGTCATTTCAACGATAGCCTGTGCCTGTTCTTCTGTAAGTGTGAAGTATTCACCGTCAATTATTGCAACGTTTTCGCCTGTAAGTCTTACAAGAGAATCGTCACCTGTTTTAGGGAACTTTTCAGCGATAAGGTTTTCCTTTGCTTCAGATACGTTCTTGCTACCTCTGATAATCTCTATAATACGGTCAATATGGTCGATGGCAATTTTGTATCCTTCATAGATATGAGCAAGTCTTTCAGCTTTTTTAAGCTCAAATTTCGTTCTTCTCGTTATAACGTCTGCTTGATGTCTGAGATAATGAACGAGTATCTCCTTAAGGTTGAGAGTTTTTGGCTCACCGCCAACCAATGCCAACATATTTACTGCAAAAGTATCCTCAAGTTGAGTATACTTATAAAGCATATTGAGTACTACCTGAGCATTTGCGTCTCTTTTCAGGTCAACTACAATACGCATTCCGTCTTTTCCGCTTTCGTTTCTTATGTCGGAAATTCCTTCAACACGTTTCGTTTTTACAAGGTCTGCCATATTCTGAAGCAACAAGGTTCTGTTTACCTGATATGGAAGCTCTGTTATTATAATACTCGTCTTATTCTTATTTTCTTCAAAATGAGCTACTGCTCTTACCTTCAGTCTGCCCTTACCTGTGAGATATGCCTGTTTTATTCCCGATGTTCCGTGGATCGTTCCGTAAGTAGGGAAGTCAGGCCCTTTGACAAAATTCATAAGGTCTGCTATGGAACATTCAGGGTTATCCATAAGATAGATAACCGCATCTATTACCTCTCCCATATTATGTGGGGGAATATTTGTTGCCATACCTACTGCGATACCGATAGAACCGTTTACAAGAAGGTTTGGAAAACGTGAAGGGAGATATTCAGGCTCTTTCAGCTTGTTATCAAAGTTGGGCATAAAATCAACAACGTCTTTTTCGATGTCTTCCAACATAAGATTTGCGATTTTTGCCATTCTCGCTTCTGTGTAACGGTATGCAGCAGCTCCGTCACCGTCTATGTTACCAAAGTTTCCGTGACCTTCTACAAGAGGGTATCTCAAAGAAAACTTCTGTACAAGTCTTACCAAAGCATCATAAACCGAAGCGTCACCATGGGGATGGTATCTACCAAGCACGTTACCTACTGTCGTTGCAGATTTTCTGAACGGCTTGTCATAGGTGAGCTTATCCTCATACATAGAATAAAGAATTCTTCTATGAACAGGTTTAAGTCCGTCTCTCACATCAGGTAAAGCTCTTCCGATGATAACAGACATTGCATAATCTATGTATGCTGTCTTTACTTCGTTTTCAATACCAAGATCTAAAATAACCTGATTATCGTATTTACTGTAATCGTATTCTTCTCTTGCCATAATATTTCCTCATCACACGTCAAGGTTAGTTACGTAACGTGCGTTCTTTTCTATAAACTCACGACGTGGTTCTACCGCGTCTCCCATAAGTACGGAGAAAATCTCGTCTGCTTCATACGCATCTTCTATGGTTATCCTCTTTAAAATGCGTTTTTCAGGGTCCATTGTTGTTTCCCAAAGCTGTTCAGGGTCCATTTCACCAAGACCTTTGTATCGTTCAGCCTGTGCACCCTGTCCAAGCTCTGTCATATATTTATCTCTTTCCTCGTCAGAATAAGCATATCTTTCCTGCTTTCCTTTGAATACCTTGAAAAGAGGTGGAACTGCTGCGTATATATGACCATGCTCTATAAGTGGTCTCATATGTCTGAAAAAGAAGGTCAGAAGCAACGTTTTTATGTGCGCACCGTCAACGTCAGCATCAGCCATTATTATAACTTTTCCATATCTCAGTTTGCTTATGTCAAATTCTGAACCAATTCCTGTTCCTAAAGCCATTATTATAGGCACTATCTGTACAGATGAATATATTCTGTCAAGTCTTGCCTTCTCAACGTTCAATATCTTGCCTCGAAGTGGCAATATAGCTTGGAATTTACTGTCTCTGCCGTCTTTAGCAGAACCTCCAGCGGAGTCTCCCTCGACCATAAACAGCTCTGTAAATTCCATTCTTCTTTCGTTACAGTCTGCCAATTTGTCAGGCATGGAAGAAGATTCAAGAACACTCTTTCTTCTTGTGGATTCTCTCGCTTTTCTTGCCGCTTCTCTTGCAATACAAGCAGATACGGCTTTCTCAAGAATACCCTTTGCTACGGATGGATTCTCTTCCATAAAATCAGAGAGCTTTCCGTAAACAAGACTTTCCACAAGTCCTCTCATTTCGCTGTTTCCCAGCTTGGTTTTCGTCTGTCCTTCAAACTGTGCGTTCTCAAGCTTGACACTGACTACTGCCGTAAGTCCTTCACGAACGTCTTCGCCCAAAAGCTTATCATCATTTTTAAGAATATTGTACTTCTTTCCGTATTCGTTCATAACACGGGTTAAAGCATTTTTAAAGCCTGTTTCGTGGGTTCCACCTTCAATAGTGTTTATATTGTTGGCGAAAGTCATTATTGTTTCGTTGTATGTGTCATTATATTGAAGTGCTACCTCAGCAAATGCAGTACCCTTCGCACCTGATAAATAAATTACGTCCTTGTGCAAGAGCTGACAATGTTTTTTTGAGTTGATGTATTCAACAAATGAGCGAATTCCACCTTCGTAGCAAAACTCAGATCTGTATTCCTCTTCGCTTCTCTCATCAATGAGAGTAATGTTGATTCCTGCGTTAAGGAAGGATTGCTCCCTGAGTCTCTTTTCTATTGTCTCATAATCAAAAACAAGCTCGTCGAATATCTCTCCGTCAGGATAAAATCTGACGTAAAGTCCATGTTCTTCCGTATCGCCTACCATAGTGAACTCTTTTGAAACTTTTCCTCTTTCAAAAGATACCCTGTATTCTTTTCCGTTGTAGTAGTCAATAACGTCAAGCTTTGTGGATAATGCGTTAACTACAGAAGCACCAACACCGTGAAGACCACCGGAGATGGCATATCCGCCACCACCGAATTTACCACCTGCGTGAAGAACGGTGAATACAACTACAAGCGTTGGAATTCCCATCTTTTCATGTATTCCTGCAGGTACTCCTCGTCCGTCATCACGAACGGAAACACTGTTGTCCTTGTGGAACTTAACCGTTATGTTCCTACAAAATCCGGCAAGTGATTCGTCTATGGAGTTGTCCACAATCTCGTATACCAAATGGTGAAGTCCTCTCTGAGAAGTAGAGCCGATATACATACCTGGACGCTTTCTCACAGCTTCGAGTCCTTCTAAAACCTGAATCTGCCCCTCGCCATATTCAACTATTTTCTTTTCTTCATTTTCGTTGAATTCTTCAGCACTTTCGATAATCTCTTCGTTATCGCCGATTAATTCGTTTTTCAATTCTTCAGCCACTACTTATTCTCTCCCATTCGTTTTATTTCCGTTTCTACACTGTTTGATAGCATATAAACGTTTTCGTTTTCGCCATCCGTTGTAACTACGAAGCTTTTTGGAAGGTCATATAAAAGATTTACCATTTTGTACTCTTTTTCAACTCGCTTCAAAAAATCCTTCGTGGTTTCACTTTCCGTGGAACTGTCAAGATCAAAAAATCCTATTATGTCTCCAATCCTGACCGTCTCGTTTTTTCCTAAATGTATTCGCTCAAATGCTTTTTTTCTCTTGCTTTTGTTTAAATTACTCATTATCTATTTTTTCAGTTCTATAACGTTTCCGTCAAGCTTTTTCATCTGCTCTATATCACATCCTGTGATTATTACCTGTTTTTTAGGAATCTTCATTAAAAGCTTCTTCTTTCTCTCGTCATCAAGCTCTGATAATACGTCATCAAGCAAAAATACAGGATATTCCATACAAAGCTCCTTGGATAACTCCCCTTCGGCAAGTTTTAAACATAGAACCGCTGTCCTTTGCTGACCTTGTGATGAATAATATCTGGAATTTTTCCCGTTTATCATTATCCGAAAATCATCCTTCTGTGGCCCGAAAAGACACATCCCTCTTGTTATCTCCATCTCTCTTTTTTCTCTGTATAGCTTTATATAGTTCTCTGCATATTCTTCCTTTGTGTATTCCTCACATCCCACGTTTGTCAGGTATTCAAGGTTCAGCTCCTCGTTCCCACTGCTTATCTCTTCGTGGAATATCTTGCTCTGGGAAGATAATGCTTTTATATATTTCTGCCTGTTTACAGATATGATTCCTGCGTGAAGTGCCATCTTTTCGTTATATACGTCCAATAGCTTCAAAAATGATGGTGAATTTTTTTTGAGTAATGCGTTTTTCTGCGCACATAATCTGCTGTATTCATTAAGGGCAGACACGTATTTCGGAAAAGATTGACATATCGCCATATCTATGAACCTGCGTCGGAACTCTGGTGAGCCTTTTGCTAAATTCAAATGGTCAGGTGTGAATATAACCGCACGAAATTGTCCTACGTATTCCGATACCTTGGATACAGGCATGGAATTCCTTAAAAGCAACTTGCTCTTGTTTCGCCTGAAACAAAGCTTCAGCCTGTTTTCGCTGTATCTGTCCTCAAACAGAATCTCGCTTTCACAAGAATTCTCGCCAAACCTTATCATTTCGGATTCTTTTCCGCCTCTGAAGCTCTTCGCCGTGGCAAAAACAAATATCCCTTCAAGAATATTCGTCTTCCCAGCTGCATTTTCTCCATATATAATGTTTGTCCCATCGGAAAATTTACAGGAAAATTTTTCAAAGCTTCTGAAATTTTTCAGAGAAATCTCTTTTACTTTCATCTATTTTACTTTCGTATGCGTAATTTTTATTCTCTCTTGATTTTCATCGGCAGTATCAGATGTAAAAATCTCTTTTCGTTTTCCTTTGAGTTCTGTATCTGTACTGCGTGAATTTCGGAATTAAGCTCCAATACTATCTCGTCTTCACAACAAGCTCTGAGTGCTTCAAGTATAAACTTGTAGTTGAACCATATCTCAAGGTCAGGCCCATCTTTATCAACTATAACACTCTCATTTACCCTTCCAAGCTCGTTGAAACAGAAAATATTGAGCATATTTGATGTAAACGTGCATTGTATAGGTGTCTTGTTCTTCTCGTCTACAAATAAAGATACACGTTCTACACTTTCAATAAGGTCTTGCTTATTTACCTTTACTTTTATCTTGCTTTCTTCTCTTATCTGTCTCTCATAGGCTAAATATGGTCCTTCTGTAAGCCTTGAGAAAAATATAATGTTTTCAAATGAGAAAATAATGTGTTTCATCGTCTTTTCAACGTGAACCATCTCGTTTGGATCGGTTATGTGACGTGAAAACTCAAAAAGACTTTTTCCTGGTATGATAAATTCCATATCACCGTCACAGTTTTCTATTGCGTTGTCTTCACTCCATATGGCTATCCTGAAATTGTCAAGAGCCGTAACGGATACCGTGGACCCATTTATCCTGAAAAGCTCTCCCATAAGTACAGGTCGCTTGTCAACTTGGGATATTGCAAAATGTGTTCCACTTACTATCCTTTTTATTACTCCACCCTTGATGTCAAATGCAACGTCGCCCTCAAAATTGGGAAGGTTTGGATACATATCTGCTGATGAACCATGCATAACGTATTCACTAAGCCCACATTTTACAGTAACAGAGTTCTTTTCATCACCTGTGAATAAAATCTCTCCATCAGGAAGCGCTTTTATTATGCTTGTTATCTTCTGCGCGTTGAGAATAACAGCTCCGTCATTCTCTCCTATTACCATACCTGTGACGTAAACTCCTCTTTCTAAATCGTATCCACAAAGTGTAAGCTCGTCTCCTTCAAGTCTGAAAAGGATACCTTCAAGAGCAGGTAAGGTGGATTTGTTTGTTGCACCTGTTGCCGCTGGAGAAATCAGCTTTAATAAATCTTCTTTTTCGGCTCTGAATTTAACACCCATTTTTTTTAATCTCCAAAAAAATTTTTTCTATAATAAAAAATAAATATATATATTTTAGTAGCAGTAGCATTAGGGGCGGCTCAAATGTTAAAAAACGGAAAAATCGGTTTGTAATGCTGTGTTTTTAAACATTTATGTGTTAAAAAAGTGGTGAAAAAGTGAAAAAAACAGGTGAAAAAATTCTTCGGTTTTTAACGTCGCTTTTTCTCTTTAAAAATCACATTGTGCGGTTTTTGATTGAATTTTAGTTGAAAAATGAGAAAAATCAACGTTTTTTGTTTGGATTTTCACATATGCTTGTGATTTTTCCACAGGTTTTCTATGTATTTTCACACTTTTTAACAGGGTTTTTCACACCCCCTTAGCTTTTTTCTGCAAGTTCTCTGATTTCTGCTATTATCTTGTCAACGGTTCTGGAAAACTCTCTGTCTGTATTCATGGTTTTCTCTATCTGTCCGTGGGAATACATCATAGAGGTTCTGTCCTTGTTGAAAATCTTTCCGATACTCTTGTAGTTTTCGTTTGTCAATGTCTTCATAACGTATATGCAAAGATGACGAATCGTCTTTATCTGACTTGAACGGCTCTGTCCTAAAAGGTCTTCTTTTTTTACTGTATATCTTTGACAGAAAAAGTCAATTATCATCTCAGGTGTGATGTTTTCTCTCTCTTTTGAGAGATAATCGCCCAATACGTTCTTGACAAGGTCAAGATCAATCCTTTTTCCGCTTATGAGACTGTGTGCTCTGAGAGTTTTTATAACTCCTTCTATCTGTCTTACGTTGTCTCTCACGTTCTCCGCAAGGAAAACCAATGCGTTTTGGGGAATCTCCACGTTCATTGACTCAGCCTTGTTTCTGAATATGGCTGCTCTCAGCTCAAGGTTAGGTGGCTGAATATCTGTAATAAGTCCCCACTCAAAACGAGTCTTTAATCTTTCTTGCAAAAATTCAATTTCACTTGGCGCTCTGTCTGATGTGAGAATAATCTGCTTCTTCATCTCAAAAAGTCTGTTGAAGGTGTGGAAGAATTCTTCCTGAGTCGTCCTTTTGTTTGAAATGAAATGAATATCGTCTATGAGAAGAATATCTATGTTTCTGTATTTTTTTCTGAATTCTTCCATCTTTTCAGCTTTGTTCTTGTTGATTGCAAGAATAAGCTGGTTTGTAAACTCCTCGCCCGACGTGTAAACTATGTTGAGTGAGGGATATTTTGTTTTCGCCTCGTTATACATTGCGTGAAGCAAATGAGTCTTTCCAAGTCCCGACGCACCGTGAATGAATAATGGGTTGTATAAAACAGCAGGACGGTCTATAACTGCCATACAGGCTTTATACGCAAATTCATTGGAAGAACCAACGATAAAGTTGGAAAAAGTATAACCCTCGTGGGGAATATTCTTCAGTCTCTGTTCTTCGTCTATGGTCTCAGACTCCATAGGACGAGAAATTGAGTCGGAATTGGATTCTTCTATGGTGCTTTGGCTGTTGTTTGGCAAAATATCTTCTATGGAAATGTTTTCTGCACTCTCTTCAATGGTGTCAGCAGAAACTATAGAAACCTTGACGGTTTTTCCAAGAATAGCTGATAAATGCCTTTCAATATCCTTTTTGTATTTTTCTTCTATGTAGCTTCTCTTGTAATCACTGTCACAATAAAGAACTACTCTGTCGTTCTGACAGGAATAAACCGTCAATGCGCTGAACCAAAGGTCAACAGTCATTGCGACAAATTCCTTTGAAAGAGAAGCAATAAGCTCTTCTTTCAGTTGGCTGTAGTTGTTTGACATCTTTTTTCTCCCATACCATAAACCGTTTGAAACGGATATATATATTAAAAGTTGTAGCTTTTTTCAAAATCCATGCTCTTTTCTATTCTGACATAATATAATTCAGAAAGAAAAAGAGACAATAAGGACATAATACTCCTTATG
>JAEIGA010013574.1_pt1 | contig 12402 bp, 12 predicted proteins | sample 9270691 | NCBI WGS metagenome assembly JAEIGA01 (sample SAMN17057246, study PRJNA624740) | gut metagenome | biome: biome; isolation source: fecal sample | host: Bos grunniens | place: China: Xizang | collected 2019
CAACCAACAAAAATGGTACTTCAAGAACATACACTCTTGAAAAATCACAGAAGATCACAAAGAATCTTACTCTTTACCCCTACTGGACTGTAAATAAATACACAATCACATTCGGTGGTGGTGAGTTTGGTGTAGGTACTGCTCAGACCAAAGAAGTTAACTTTGGCAAGGATACAACTGCACCCGGCGCTATCTTCACTCGTGACGGTTATATTCAGAATGGTTGGACTGCAACTGTTATTGAAATCACAGAGGATGCAGCAGGTAATGAGGTTTTCACACCTGTTGAAGTTACAATTGGCTTAGGTGAAAAAATTGCACTTGCTACAGGTGATGTTACATACGTTCCAACATGGGAAAAGCTTATAATCGATTCTGAGTACGAAATTTCAGGCACAAACTTTGGTGCAGTGTGTGAAAAATATACAGTTCCCGCAGAGGAAACTATTGTAATCACAAACACTGGTAATGCTACTCTCGTTTACACATTACCCACAACATCAGCTTATAACATCACTGTTACGGGTTCACTTACTCTTGATCCTGGAAAATCAGTTACAATTGCTGTTCAGCCCAAGGCTGGTCTTAATAAATATGATTACTGTGAAAATCTTGTATTTGCTTGTAATTATGCAGAGTGTTCAGTAACATTTGATGCAAGGTTCACTGTTATAGATCATAACTTTGATAAGTACGTATCAAATGGTGATGCAACATATGATGAAGACGGTACAAAGACAGCTTATTGTACAAATGGTTGTGGTGCAACAGATACAATCGCTGATGTTGGTAGCAAAAAGGTTTTCTCAGCTGATAATAACAAGGCTGTAGGACTTCTTCCTGAGTATGTTTACCACAAAACAGTTCGTTTCACAGCTTTTGGTAGTGGTATGGATAACGAAAATCCCGTTGAAGGTTCAAAGAGATTCCTTCCTAAATCATGGTGGGTAAACGATGAACACAATGGTGAGTTCACAGAGGCTACAGGTTACGACGTTAACTTTGTTCATACTGATTTTGGTCAGTTTGCACTTGTTATCACATACGAAGAGCAGGTAATGAATGCTGATGGCGAATGGGAAGCTACAGGTGTTGAAGATGAAAAGGTATTCAACTACTCAATCGGTGCTTCTGAAAAGGACCAGCAGGAGATTATAATGCCTAACACAATTGTTAACATTATCTTCGGTCTTTTCGCATATTTCTTTGAGCTTATCGGCGGCTTGTTCGGTTAATCAACTCACAATTAAATAAGTTTTAAAAACCCCGACATCGTGCTAACGGTGTCGGGGTTTGTGATATTAATATGTATTATGTTATTTACCATATAAATGGTATAAGTCGATATTTGACTTTTTCCTTATATTCTGTGTAGCCGTTAAGCTCTTTTTCAAGGATATTTTCTTCACCGACGATTCTTTTGATAATTATAAATGGATAGCAAAGAAATATACAAAATGAAAATAAAGAGCCTAACACAAGTGGTATTGATAAAAATAAAAGCAAGGTTGCGCTGTACATAGGGTGACGCACAATTCCGTAAAGCCCTGTATCAATTACTTTTTGGTTTTCCTGCACCTCTATTGTGCGTGATAAATAGGCGTTTTCTCGCATTACCTCTGCGTAAATGAGGTATGATATAACTAAAATAACAGATGCACCTATTACAACACCTTTAGGTAAACTGTACCATTTAAAGCGGTATGTAAGACCTGCGACAATAAACCCCGCCATAAACATAAGTACACTAAGCTTTACAACAAGGCTTTGGTCTTTTTCTTTTTCTTTTCCGTTAAGGCGTTTCTCTAAAAGCTGGGGGCTTTTAATCATCATAATAACCCCTGCTAGTGTTATGGGGATAAACAGAACGCCCATCAAAAGCCATCCATTGTAATACGAAAAACTACCTGCAGGTAAAAATATAAATAAACCAACCAGCACAATGCCTGATAAGAATTTGATTAGTGCCTGAAAAAACAGCTTTACAGTCATAATATACCCACCTTATAATCATATTACAAGTAAATTATAACATTTGTATAGTAGGTAAATCAATAATAAATCCACCAATCGTAGGTTGTAAAAAATGTAGAGTGATATATAATATTTTTAAATGAAAACAAAGGAGTATCTATGGATACATATATAACGGGTGCAATAATTAAAAAACTACGTGAAGCAAAAGGCCTTACACAAACACAGCTTGCTGAGAGAATCGGCGTAAGCAGTAAGGCTGTATCAAAGTGGGAAACAGCAAAGGGATTGCCTGATATTACACTTATTGAGCCTCTTGCAAAAAGTCTTGGCGTTTCGGTTATTGAACTTATGTCAGGTGATACTGTAAGTAACCAAAATACATCGGCAAATATGCTTCGATCAAAATTTTATGTTTGTCCTGTGTGTGGTAATATTATCAGAACAACAGGGGATACAGTTATCAGCTGCTGCGGTATAGCTTTACCACCACTTGAGTCAGAAGAGACTGACGCTTCTCACCAAGTAACAATTGAAAAGGTAGAGGATGAGCATTTTATAACAGTTAATCATGAAATGAGCAAAAAACATTTTATATCATTTATGGCATACCTTACCTCAGACAGAATACAACTTGTAAAGCTTTACCCTGAAGGGAATGCTGAAACTCGCTTTCAACTTCGTGGTAGAGGGTATATTTACATTTATTGTAATAAACACGGCTTAATGAGGGTATAAACATCAGTAGTATTCCGATTATCAGTGTAATGATTTTATTGGATTTCGCAATTGCCCTTTTCGACTCCATGCATCATAAACATAAAAAACAATAACCATCCCGGAGGATGGTTATTGCTTTTGGTGGAGATGGCGAGAGTCGAACTCGCGTCCGAAAATCTATTCCCGAAACTTTCTACGAGCGTAGTTTATCTTTTGGAATTCCCTCAGGCAGACGCCGATAAACAGGCTTCTGCCCTTGGTAGCCCTTTAAACCGTGACAAGGTACAAGGCTATCCCTTGTTCACGTGCACCGCTAAATGACGCTCCTATCCGAGTCGCGGTACTCTCGGTAGGAACGGCAGCTGATTAAGCAGCTGCTAAAACTGTTTTATTATTGTCAGTTATTTTTAAAAGTGTAGTTTTTAAAGCGGTACTACGCCTCTGCTCGCTTATAACGGTTCAAAATCCCCGTCGAAATCCTTTCATCCCCGTATTATATTTCTTTTTGACGCATAGCGCGTTCAATGTTGCGCTGTGCGTCGCGCTTTGCCTCTGTTTCGCGCTTGTCATAATTCTTTTTACCCTTACAAAGACCTACAAGCATTTTTGCTCTGCCGTGCTCGTTGAAGTAAACGGACAGGGGAATGAGTGCACAGCCTTGCTGCTTAACCTCACCCATAAGCTTCATAATTTCTTTTTTATGCAGTAACAGTCTTTTTGGCCTTAAAGGGTCACGATTGAATCTGTTACCTAATTCGTATGGTGAAATATGCACACCATTGGCAAGCATTTCACCATTTACAACGTTGCACCAGGATTCTTTTAAATTCAGTTTACCTGCACGTACAGATTTAACCTCTGTACCAAAAAGCTCAATACCCGCCTCATAAGTTTCAAGAACAAAGTAGTCATGGTAAGCCTTCTTGTTCTGTGCTACTGTTTTGTTTTCCTGCTTTGCCAAAACTACTTCCTCCTTTGTAATTGTAATTGGCTATCTGTAATAGAAAGGATATTTATGTGGTCTGCCATTTATAATTATAAATAGCTGCACGCAGTGCCCAATAATTTTGTATTTTGCATTTTTAAAGCTCGCTTCTACCTGATAACGCTCTCATAAGGGTAACGTCATCAGCGTATTCAATATCTGCACCTACGGGTATGCCATAGGCAAGTCGTGTAACCTTAACCCCGAATGGTTTGATAAGCTTACTGATATACATTGCAGTAGTATCGCCCTCAATAGTGGGGTTTGTTGCCATAATAACCTCACTTACTTCACCTGTGGCAACGCGCTCCACAAGGTTCATTATGGTTAATTGGTCTGGACCGATACCATTCATAGGTGAAATAGCACCATGTAACACGTGGTAAACGCCCTTGTATTCTCTCATACGCTCCATAGCAAGAACATCCTTAGGCTCTTCAACAACGCAGACGGTAGATTTGTCACGATTGTTGCTTTCGCATATGGGACATAGGTCATTTTCTGTCAGATTAAAACAGAGTGAGCAACGGTGTATTTTTGTGTGGGCATCAATAATTGCATTTGCAAATTCTTTTGCACCATCGTCTGATAAATCAAGCACGTGAAAAGCCATTCTTTGGGCAGTTTTTCTACCTATTGAGGGGATTTTTTGAAACTGTTCAATAAGCTTTTCAAGTGCGGCTACATCATAAGCCATAATTAAAAGCCGAAGCCTGCGGGTAAGTTAAGACCACTTGTTACACTACCCATTTTCTGCTCCATAGTATCAATTGCCTTGCGGATTGCCTCGTTTGTAGCGGCAATAATCATATCAGAGAGAATTTCAACGTCATCAGGGTCAACAACATCGGGCTGAATGTTTACTTCAAGCACCTCATGCTTACCGTTAACCTTAACCTCAACAGCACCGCCACCTGCACTTGCAGAGTATTCAGCCTCCTCAACCTCTTGCTGAGTGCGGTTCATTTCTGCCTGCATATCCTGTAATTTTTTCATCATTGCTGCCTGTGAATTTCCACCTTGGTTAGGTATTCTTGCTTTCATATATTATACCATCCTTTTAATAATTTTATTCTTCAATCAGATATTCAATCTGATGTTTGTTAAGCTTTGATAAGAAAGAATCGATTGGGTCAATACCTTCTTCTGCCTCAGGTGATGAGCCGTCGTTGTATATCATAGGCTTCAGCTTTTCACCCGTTGCCCTCATAAGAGCCTCTGCAATAGACTCGGAATGGGTTTTTTGTGCAAACATAAGCGGGAATGCTGTGTTTTTAGCTTTTATAAATACAGTATTACCTGCCCTGAATGCACTTGAGCCTATAAGCATTGGGTAAAGTGGTCTGTTAATTTTTGCCAGTTGGTTAAGGGTATTTTCCCACGCGGCAAAAGGAACAGCCTTATCGGTTTCAGAAACAATACCTGTATCAACAGGCTCTTTTACAATTACAGGCTCGGCTACTAAAGGAGCTTTAGCCTGTGCTTCGGTTTTTACTACAGGAGCTTCCTCAAAGTGTGGCTCAACCATTACAGGTGGCTCATCAAAAGGAATATCCTCGATTGATTCTTCTATTACCTGGGGTGCACTTTCTGTAACAACCTCTGTAACGTGTGGCTTTTCAGTAATTACAGGTGCTTTGGGCACTTGCGCAACAGTTTGTGGTTTTGCTTCAACCTGCGTAACTGTAATACCCTGAGCCTTAAGTAGCATAAGCTGTGACTCAAGCTCATCCAATCTGCGTACGATAGCTTCGGTATCGGTTGAAAGGGCAGGTGAGCAAAGTCGTATAAGCGTTGCCTCTGTCTGTGCCCTCTGATGTGTACTGTATTTTAACTGTGAAGCCTCTTTACACAAGGTTTCCATAATATGGAGTACAGAGCCGTATGTTATGCTTTTACTGTTTTCTATATAACGATTTAACTCGTCTGGTGTGCATACTATGAATTTATCAGGATTTTTAGTTGTTTTTGCAATCATAATATTCCTGAAATGGTTAACAAGCTCACTCATAAGCCTTTCCATATCGCAGGCTGATGCGTGAAGTCTGTCTATAATGCCAAGCACAGAGGAGCTGTCCTGATTAAGGATTGCGTCTGATAGCTCAAATAAATAATCCTTGCCTAAAAGACCTGCAGCATTACTTACAGTTGTGATAGTAATAGGCTCGTTGTAGCCTGCACACTGGTCGAGTATTGAAAGTGCATCGCGAAGAGCACCATCAGACACTCGCGCAATAAGAAGTGCCGCATCCTCACTGAGTTGTAAGTTTTCGTTCTGCGCAACAGTCATAAGCCTTGCAGCAATATCCTCAGGCGGAATACGTCTGAAATCAAAACGCTGACAACGTGAGAGGATAGTTGCAGGTAATTTTTGCACCTCGGTAGTTGCAAGTATAAATAAAACGTGAGCAGGTGGCTCTTCAAGGGTTTTTAACAGAGCGTTGAATGCACCTGAAGAAAGCATATGCACCTCGTCGATAATATAAACGCGGTATTTTGCAGCGGCTGGGGTAAAATTAACCTCGTCACGCAAATCACGTATATTATCAACGCTGTTGTTACTTGCAGCGTCAATCTCGGTAACGTCAAGTATAGAGCCGTCATCAATGCCGCGGCAAATCATACATTCGTTACAGGGACTGCCATTTTGAGGGTTAAGGCAGTTAACCGCCTTTGCAAGTATTTTGGCGCAGGTTGTTTTACCTGTACCGCGAGAGCCTGTAAAAAGATAGGCGTGAGAAAGCCTGCCCGATGAAATTTCATTCATCAGGGTATCTGTAATATGGCTTTGACCAGACACATCAGCAAAAACCTGAGGTCTCCATTTTCTGTATAAGGCTCTGTACAAAATACTCACTTCCTGAAGAGCGGTAAAGTAAATCCGCTCAAAATACGTTATAAATAAAAAACTTACGCTCCACTCGGTCACACGACGAGCAGGCGGACTGTGGCGCACAGGACGGCCCGCTTAATGCTGCTCGGTTCCCCGCCTGACATGGTTCACGGCGCCCCGTCGCACAGGACCCACCCGTCGCATGACCGAATTGAGCGTAAGTAAATATAAAATTTATAGAGTGCTACTATTATATAGCAAACGTAATGAAAAATCAATAGTAAAAAGGTAAAAATCAGCCTTCGTACTCGTCTTCATTTTCCCAGTTGTGCCACACACCCTGGATATCATCGTTATCATCAAAAAGGTCAAGCATTTTGCTCATGCCCTTCATATTATCCTGGTCCTCAATTCTTGTGTATGTCTGAGGGATATAAGCGGTTTCGCTGCTAACGAATGTGTAGCCCTTTTCCTGGAGTGCTGCTGTAACAGCACCAAGGTCATTTGCGTCTGTACGGATTTCATAGATTTCTTCATCGTCTGTAATGAAGTCCATAGCACCGCACTCAATAGCATCTTCCATAAGCTTATCTTCATCAACGTCTTCTTTTTCGATGATGATTACGCCGTAGTAGTCGAACATAAACATAACGCAACCCGATGTGCCCATGTTACCACCGAATTTATCAAAGTAGTGACGCACGTCACCGGCTGTACGGTTACGGTTGTCAGTAAGTGCTTTAACAACTACTGCAATACCGCAGGGGCCGTAGCCTTCGTAAATGATCTCTTCATAGTTAGCGGTGTCATTATCACCGGCAGCTTTTTTGATAATTCTTTCAATATTGTCATTAGGCACGTTATTTGCCTTTGCCTTTGCAATAACATCTTTAAGCTTGGAGTTACCTGCAGGGTCGGGACCGCCGTCACGTACTGCGATTGCTATTTCGCGACCGATTTTAGTGAAAACCTTTGCTCTTGCGCCGTCGGTTTTTTCTTTCTTTCTTTTGATGGTGCTCCACTTGGAATGTCCTGACATTTGAATTCTCCTTTTTATATAAAGAATAAAGGTATTATAAATAACTGAAATATATTATCACAGCATTTTCTGTTTGTCAATGGTCGGAGTAAGGTTGGGTATATATTTGATTAAATTTGTGCTTCTTTGCCAAAACTGTAATGTGAAAGGTGTTTTATAAAAGGGGATATTTTATGAAAAATAATAAAAAACTATGGAAAGATTTACCGGAATATGGTATTATGATTTTTAAATTAGGTTCATATAACCATTTTTACGGATGTGATTTAATGGAGTATAACTTCCAAAAAGAAACAATTTCGCAGGGTATAGAGCTTTGCAGCATATCAGCCAAAAATTTTAAATCTGCGAGTGTGACAGTCAGCTTTGTTATGCCATTGGGTGAAAAAGCATCTGCTTTTGCGCTTGTGCCTAACGTACTTGCACGTTCATCTGCTTTGTATCCTGACCTTACAAGTATCGAGCGTAAGCTTGCTCAGCTTTATGGTGCAGAGCTTGTTGTAGATGTTTCAAAATCAGGTGACCATCAGGTGCTCAAAATGGGGGTTTCGTGTATTGATGACCGCTTTGCATTTGATGGTGAAAGCATTACTGCAGAGTGTAGTAAGCTTTTATTTGAATTGCTTTTTAATCCGAGGATTGTTAATGGTGTTTTTTCTGCTGATGATGTAGAAAGTGAAAAACGCCTTTTATCAGAACGTCTTGCATCTGAAAACAGTGATAAACGAGCTTATGCCAAAAATCGTTGTGAAGAAATAATGTTTCAGGGTGATGTTTACGGCATTCACCGTTTCGGCACAGCAGAGTCAATCAGTAAAATAACTCCCGAATCACTATTCGCGGCATATAACGAGGTGCTTTCGCAGGCAAAAATTGTTGTTTGCGTCAGCGGTAATGCTGATTTGGAGCTCGTGCGTGAGTATCTTACAAAGTATACCTCAGGTCTTAATCGTGCACTCGTTACAAATAAAACTGCTTTTGAAAAGTCAGCATCAGAAGTGAAATACGAAAAAGAGCAGGAGGCTGTAAAACAAGGTAAGCTTGTTATGGGCTTCAGGATGGGTATGGAAGATGCCGATGATATGTACTTCGCACGTCGTGTTATGTCAGACCTTTTCGGTGGCAGTCCTCATTCAAAGCTTTTTACAGTTGTGCGTGAAAAAATGAGCCTTTGTTACTATTGCTCTGCACGACTTTACAGACCTAAAGGTGTAATGTTTGTGCAAAGTGGTATTGAAAGTGAAAATGAAGAAAAAGCCCGTCAGGCAATCCTTGACCAGCTTGAAGATATCAAAAACGGCAATTTTACAGATGAAGAGGTAGACGCATCTGTAAAGGCACTTGAGGATAGCTTTAAAAGTGTATCTGACAGCCCCGAATCGCTTGATAACTGGTTTATGGCACAATGCGTTTCGGGTGCATACCACAGACCCGAGTATTTTATAGATGGCTTTAAATCTGTTACCCGTGCTGAAATAATCGATGCGGCAAAGCAGGTTACACTTGATACAGTATTTATGCTTGAGGGCACAGCGGAAGGCGGTGAGTCTGATGAGTGATAACAAAATAACATTTATTGAAAACGAAATACTTGGTGAGGGTTATTACGCCATCGACCACAAATCAGGCTTGAAAATATACGTTTATCCCAAAGAAGAATATACCTCTACCTATGCAGTTTTCGGCACAAAATACGGCTCGATAGACACTCGCTTTAAACGTAGTGATAGGGCTGATTTTATTGAAATCCCCGAGGGTACAGCACACTTTTTAGAGCATAAGCTTTTTGAAAGTGAAGAGCTTGATGCTTTTCAGCGTTATGCTAAAACAGGTGCTTCGGCAAATGCTTACACAAGCTTTGACAGAACCTGCTACCTTTTTACGTGCACAGGCAATTTCAAAGCGAATTTTGAGATTCTTCTCGACTTTGTAAGACACCCTTATTTTACTGAAGAAACTGTACGTAAAGAGCAGGGAATTATCGGTCAGGAGATTGATATGTACAAGGATTCACCCGATTGGGAGTGCCTTTTTAATATGCTTGGTTGTATGTATCACAATCACCCCGTAAAAATTGATATTGCAGGTACTAAAGAATCTATCGGTCAGATAACTGCTGAAATGCTTTTCTCTTGCTACGATACCTTCTATAATCTTTCTAATATGGCACTTGCGGTTGCAGGTAATACCAATGTTGACGAGGTTCTTGAAATCGCTGACAGACTTCTTGAAAAGGCTGAGCCTGTAACCGTTGAAAGAGCTTTTAAGGACGAGCCCGATACTATTGTTAAAGAATATGTTGAGGCGCATTTACCCGTTGCAACACCCGTATTCTGCCTTGGTTATAAAGAGCAGCTTGATGCTCCTGAAAAAACTCTTGCAGAAGAGGTTGCGATGTCTGTTATTCTTGATGTTGCGGCAGGTCAGATGTCATCACTCTACAAAGAGCTTCTTGACGAAGGTCTTATAAACGGTACGTTCTCAACAGAATTTTTTAATGGCTATAACTATGCCGCATCAATGTTTTCCGGCGAGTCATCAGACCCGAAGGCAGTTGCTTTGCGAATCGATAAATGCCTTAAAGAGTTAAAGAAAAGCCTTATTACCGAAGAACAGTTTGAAACTGTAATTAAAAAGCAATACGGCAAAACTGTGAGGGCTTTTTCTGATATTGATACAATTGCGAATGGCCTTGTTGTTTCTCACTTTGAAAACGAAGAGCTTTTTTCAGAGTTTGAGGTAATTAAAAATATGAAGCTTTCTTTTGTTAACGATGTTCTTGTGAAATCATTTAACGATGGCAAAGCAGTTCTTTCCGTTATTTCTGCTGAATAATAACGGATACATAGGAGACTTGATTATGATGGAATGGTTTGCAGATTTTACCCGCGTTACCTTTGCCGGGATTGAAAAAACCTTTGATGTATCATCTGTGTTTTGTGAGTTTACCGTTGGTGGTCACTTTGTGCAGATAAAGTGGTATGGTATTATAATTGCTTTGGGCTTCACCCTTGCTGCACTTTTTGGTGGCAGAATTGCTTATACCTGGCGAATGAATCTGTCAAAAATGGTTGATGTGCTTATTTACGGCACGTTTGCAGGTATTATCGGTGCCCGTGCATACTACGTTATTTTTCAATGGGATTACTACAGTGTACACCCTGCTGAAATTTTTCAGATATGGCAGGGGGGACTTGCAATTTACGGTGGCATAATCGGTGGTATCCTTGCAGGCTTTATAACCTGTAAAATTGAAAAATTAAACTTCCTGAATCTGCTTGATTTGGTGGGTATGTCTTTAATTATAGGTCAAGGTATCGGCAGATGGGGTAACTATGCAAATCAAGAGGCCTTCGGTACATTTACCAATGGTAATTATGGTATGATGAGTGAAAAGGTTGCTGCGTATATCAGCCGTAATCCCGGTAAATATGGTCTTGAAGGTATATCAGATATACCAGGCTTTATTGAACAGAAAAATTTGTATGTTCACCCAACCTTCTTTTATGAATTTGTGTGGTGTATGCTGGGCTTTTTAGTGCTTTACGTTATACTCAAAAAGTTCCGTAAATTCAGCGGTCAGATGTTCCTCTGCTATGGTATATGGTATGGTATCGGCAGAGCGGCTATTGAGGGCTTGAGGACAGATAGCCTTTATATCGGCAATACCGATTTCAGAGTTTCTCAGGTGCTTTCACTTGCAATTGTTGCGGTGTGTGCGCTTGTGCTCGTAATTAAGCTTGTTAAGGTAACCAAAAACCCTGTGCCTATTGAGGGTGTAGATTATTTCCCTAAGGATGCACAAAAGACCTTTAAGGAAATCCGCGAGGAAAAAGAAGCAAAGCTTCTTGCTGAAAAAAATAATGCAAAAACAAAAACCCGAAAAAATGTTGAAACAAAATCAGCGGAGGAAGAAGAAAATGGCTGAGTTAATGAATGGTAAAGAGGTTTCTGCTGCAAAAAGGGCAGAACTTAAGGAAAGGGTAACAACCCTTAATAATAAAGGTGTTCAGGTTGGTCTTGCAGTTATTATTGTGGGTAACAACAGTGCCTCAAGAGTATACGTAAATAACAAGAAAAAGGGCTGCGAAGAAATCGGTGTTAATTCTTACGAATATGCCTTGCCTGAAGAAACAACTCAGGAAGAACTTCTTACGCTTATAAACGAGCTTAACAATGATAGCAGGGTTAACGGTATTTTATGTCAGCTACCCTTGCCCTCACACATTGATGAGCAGGTTGTTATAAACAATATTAACCCCGAAAAGGATGTGGATGCGTTCCACCCCTTTAATGTGGGTCACATTATGATAGGTGACTACACCTATCTTCCTTGCACGCCTGCAGGTATTATGGAAATCCTCAAATACTACAATATATCTGTTGCAAGTAAAAAATGTGTGGTTATTGGCAGAAGTAACATTGTCGGCAAGCCAATGGCTATGCTGTTGCTCAAAGAAAATGGTACTGTTCAGATCTGTCATTCAAGAACCCAAAATCTTGCTGAAGAAACCTCAAAGGCAGATATCCTTGTTGCTGCAGTCGGTAAAGCTGATTTTGTTACTGCAGATATGGTCAAGGATGGTGCCGTTGTTGTTGATGTAGGTATGAATCGCAACACCGAAGGTAAGCTTTGTGGTGACGTATGCTTTGACGAGGTTGAAAAGAAAGCATCATTTATCACACCTGTTCCCGGTGGTGTAGGACCTATGACAATTACCATGTTATTAGAAAACACAGTCCGTTCAGCAGAAAATTTGGGCAATAACTTGTTTTAATTCGCTTGACGTACCTTTGTACGCCTGCGCTCTTTAAAACTGCGTTCTTGCACCAAATTTACAAGATGGTAGC
>JAEIGA010013575.1_pt1 | contig 12401 bp, 9 predicted proteins | sample 9270691 | NCBI WGS metagenome assembly JAEIGA01 (sample SAMN17057246, study PRJNA624740) | gut metagenome | biome: biome; isolation source: fecal sample | host: Bos grunniens | place: China: Xizang | collected 2019
CCTTGTCAAGAAGGTTCTCCCACAGATCGCGGTATGCGGTGTTAAGACCTACGTATCCGTAGCAAGCAACGATATCGTATGCGTTCATTCCCTCGTCAACGTCACTCTGTATAACACTAAGTATCTCATTTCTAAAGGTAGTTGACCACTGGTCACCCTCGAAGGTAACGCGGACGTCAAGACCGAGGTCGCCCTCAACAACGTTGTTTCTTGCCGCAACTATCTTGCCGAAGCCGTCAACGTCACTTGCAGCCTCGTCCTGCTCCCATTCCTTGGAGACCTTGTAGTCGTCACGGGCGATTACGTTAAGGACCTCACCCTCAAATTTAACGGTTTCCCAGTCAAAAGACTCACCCAAAACTTCTTCTTCACCGTACTTATTGGTGACCTTGGGCTTTGTAGTACCGGTAGTGCCACTTGTTTCGTTCTCCTTCTTACCGCAAGCTACGAGAGCCAGTGCAATAAAGCAGAAAACGAGAATAAGCGAAATCACTCTTTTCATAAAAATTTCTCCTTTTTTAGTATTTTGATGTCCACATCAATTCATCTTATTTTATCACAAAAAGTCCAAAAAAGCAATTCGCATTTTTAACCAAATATTGCATACTGAATTTGTGCAAGTTAAATAACATATTTCACACAATTCAGAAACTTATCCAAAAATCATTTTAAAATCTCTAAGATTATAGAATTTTAAACAGCCATAACCACCGAATAACGGGTAGCTTTCGCTAGCCAAAATTACGACACCTGTAAACGGGTGCCGTAATTTTATGCTTTATTAGGGTCAGCCTTCAAGACTGGACCGCTCGTAACGCTCGGCCATCGTAATATGCATACCCCACAAAACCGCACGCTTGCTTTTGTACAATTTGATGGCAGCTTACCATCTTATTCTCCATCTCTCCGCACAATTCTCTTCGCTCACCTCAAAGGACTTTTTCTTTGCGGGCTCTTCTTTATCACACAGCTCCTTGAGATACTTTTCAAATTCCGCCTCGTCAACGGGAAGGTCTATTGCCTTGCCTGTCCACGTAGAAAGATAAGCTGCATTTGAAAGCGTCAAGGAATTTATACCGTCTTCACCGGGAGCTATCATTTTCTCCCCGTTAAGTATTGCCTTCGCAAAGTTTTCAAGTATAATGGGGTGTCCGGGAACTACATTTTCCTCGAACTCAATATATTCGGGCTTGGATGAATAAAATCCGTTCTTTTCGTTAGCGCATATATCACGCTCGTTACGGTCGAGCTTCCACCATTTGAGCTTTCCGTTCTCTACCACTATCTTTCCAAGCTCTCCCGATATTTCAAGTCTGTTGGTACCGGGAGTCTCGCCAGTGGTGGTAATAAACGTAGCCGTAGCGCCGTTCTCGTATTCTCCGAAGATGGTAACGTCATCCTCAACGCCTATATTATGATATTTACCTATGGCGCAGGTGGCGTTTATTCTCTTGGGCATTCCGCATATCCACTGCCAGAGGTCAAGGTTATGGGGTGCCTGATTGAGAAGAACTCCGCCGCCCTCTCCGTTCCAGCTTCCTCTCCAGGAGCCCGAATCGTAGTACGCCTGCGTGCGGTACCAGTTAGTGATTATCCAAACCATTCTCTTGAGATTTCCGAGCTGACCGCTATGTACTATCTCGTGTGCCTTGGAGTAGAGCGGGTCGGTCCTCTGGTTGAACATTATGCCGAACTTCACGTTTGCCTTTGCGGCTGCCTCGTTCATTTCTCTTACCTGACGTGTATAAACTCCCGCGGGCTTCTCTATAAGCACGTTAATACCCTTTTCAAAGCCGCGAAGCGCATAGTAGGGGTGATAGTAGTGAGGAATAGCGACCAAGCAGGTGTCTATAAGTCCACTGTCCATCATCTTCTCGGCATCATCAAAAAGCGCCACGCTATCGGGAAGATTTTCCTTTGCCCACTGAAGCGCCTTGGGGTCGATGTCGGCTACGGCCGTCAGCTCAACGCTGGGGCATTTACCGTGGCTAGCGACGTTTTTGGAATGGTCCTTACCCATATTACCCATACCGATTATACCAAGTCTTATCTTTTCTGCCATTTCTCTGTTCTCCTTTGATTTATTTCAGTCCTTGTGCGCTAAGGAACTTGTAGCTTCTTGTAAGACACTCGAAGGGATCCTCGCCGTTACAGTCGTCCTGCTCAACGTAAGCATAATCAACGCCCGCGTCAAGGCAGGTCTTTATTATAGCGTCAAAATTCATATTTCCGTCGCCTACGGCTTCCATGCGCTTTCCGTAGGACATATCCTTAAAGTGTACGCAGGGAGTTCTGCCCTTAAGCTCATTTATCCACCAAGCAGGGTCTCCGCCACCTGCCTGTACCCAATAGGTATCAAGCGTGAATTTCAATTTCTCGGGGGAGAAGGCATCAATCATTTCACGAAGGAATATCTGTCCCGAGCTTCCCTTAGCGAACTCAAAATCGTGATTGTGATAGCTGAGATGCAGACCGCTTTCGGCTATTTTCTTTGCTGCCTCGGAGAAGTCCTTTACAAACCCTTCGGTTCCGTGCTTAAGAAGCTCATACCAACCGATGCCTATGTGCTTACAGTCAAATATTTTATGGTCTGCTATGACCTTGTCGGTCTCGTTCATTATAAGCCCTCTGTCGGTGTGAGTGATGGTGCATTTAAGACCGTTCTTCTTTAGCTCCTCCGCAAGCCATGCCGCCTCAAAGGCGCAGGTGCCCGACACCTGAACGTACTCGTATCCGATGTCCGCTATTTTCGCAAGTGTCTGCGAAAAGTCATCAAGAGTCTTGGTATGCTCTCTTACCGTGTAAAGCTGTGCTCCTATTCTCATTGTTTTTTCTCCTTATATCTCATTTATTATAGCCGTCAAGGCTTCGTGTGCCGCTATGAACGCGCTTTCCCTGTCGGGATAGCTGTATCCTATTTTTGTCTGCTCCCCTTCTCTTTCAAGAGCCGCAAGACCGTCAAACACGCTAAGGTGAGGTTCAAGAGTAAGAACTCCGCCACCAAGCTTTTTATAATCCGAAAGTATCGCTTGGACGTTTCCTTTTCCCTTTCCCGCGGGAACTACGCTTCCATCGGGCATAGCATCCTTAATGTGAACGTATGAAACGTATTTTTTGAGAATTTCCCAAGCCTCAAGAGTATCCACTCCGCACTGAACGAAATTTGCGGGGTCAAAAACGAGCTTCATATCCGCAAAGGTACGCGCAATATCCAGACAGCGCTCAGCGATATCGCCGTATATTCCCTTTTCGTTCTCGTGGCAAAGAAGTATTCCGCTGCCGCGGGTACGCTCCAGAAATCTATCCAGACGTTCCATTACCGTATCTCTGTATATACAGGCATCATCCTCCGTGGGGATATAAAAGCTGAACATTCTTATCTTGTTACAGCCCAAAGCATGGGCTATATCGAGCGTACGCATGAACTCATCAAGGTGAGGAGCAAAATCGTCGGTAACGTTTATTTTTCCAAGTCTTGAGCCCACCGACCATACCGACAAGCCCTCCGAATCAAGTTGACAGCGAATAGCCTTTGCTTGGTCAATACTTAAATCGCCCACATTCTTTCCGTCCAGATTTCTTATTTCAAGATAAGGTATCTCCCTATCCTTTAAAAATTTTATCTGCTTTGCAAAATCGTTGGATACCTCATCGGCAAACGCCGATAATTTGTAGCACATAGCGACCTCCTTTAAAACAATACTCTGTAAGTTTATTATACAGCAAAAAAAATCACAACGGAATTGCTTTTTTTGCAAAAGTATTGCAATTTTGCGCATAAGATGCTAAAATATTTATATAAAACCGTGTGGGAGGATATATGCTGTTATATGAATCAAAATTTCCCGGGCTCTATTTGAGCCATTCAATAGACCGACATCCCGAGCAGCTATCATTTGCTATGCATTTGCACAGTAATATGGAGATGTATTTTTTCGTTTCGGGCAAAGCGCGTTATCACGTTGAGGGAAATGAATACGAGCTCTCATCGGGCAGCCTCCTTTTGATGCGTCAGAATGAATCCCATTTTACAAATCTTCTCGAAGACTCTCCATATGAGCGCTACGTGTTGAATTTTTCGCCCTCTATTCTTGACTCTATCGACCCCGAGCACCGACTGCTCGCTCCGTTTAACGACCGCGCGCTTGGCTGTGACAATCTTTACAAGCCATCCGATCTGAGCGGAATTTCTGCACTCTCCTGCGTAAAGGCTATGTGTATCGCGAGTGATGACCCCTACGCCAAACGACTTGCCATAATGTCCAACCTTCTCCCCCTGCTTCAGGAGCTGTGCAACAGCTTTGCAAAAAGAAAGCAGCCCGACCTTCAAAGCTCTATAGCCGGACAAATAACCGCCTATATCAACGAGCATCTGTTCGAAAGGCTGACCGTCGAATCCATATCAAATCACTTCTTTATGAGTGTTTCACAGGTAGAGCGGATATTCAAGAAGGCGACCCACGCATCGGTGTGGCAATACGTAACCGCCAAGCGACTTGCCGCCGCGCGTGTGAAGATAGAAAACGGCGTACCCGCGTATGCAGCTTGCGAGGAATGCGCCTTCGGCGACTACTCCTCCTTCTATCGGGCGTACGTAAAGGCGTACGGAGAAGGTCCCGGAAGCTTTAAAAAGATTAAATAATAATCCTCCCGCTATGTCAGGTTTTTCGTAATACAGCAAAAAAGGAGCCTTATGGGTGATATATTCCGCCAAGAATATCCACTGCATAGACTCCTCTTTTTTATTTAGCACTTTAACCTCTGCGGCTTTTAAAAAATGTCTTTAATACTGCCGAGCATTCTTCCTCGCAAACACCGCTTATGAGCTCAAAGGCGTGATTAAAGGGATAAAAATTAAAATTGATAACGCTTCCGCAGCAGCCCGCGAGTGCGTCCTTAGCCCCATATACCACACGGTCTATCCTTGAATTTATAATTGCTCCCGCGCACATAGGACAGGGCTCAAGGGTAACGTAAAGAGTACACCCCGAAAGCCGCCAGCTTCCTTTCCTTGCGCACGCCTCCTCTATGGCGAGAACCTCGGCATGCGCCGTTGCCAGCTTGTTAGTCTCCCGAAGATTATAAGCCTGTGCCAGCACCTCACCTGTGCTGTCCTCCACTACCAAGGCTCCTACTGGCACCTCGCCGCGCTCTGCCGCTTTTTTGGCAAGCTCTATGGCTTGCAGCATATATCTTTCCATCCTTCGCTCACTTTCTGTGATACACATAGAAGGCTATGACAGTTCTTTCGACACCGCCGTTTTCTATATCAGGACCTGTTATTACCACTCCGTCCTTGGAAAGCAGCTCCCATATACGCACCTCTTCAAGCTTGCATCTGAATATCACCTTAGCCGAAGCATAAACTATAAATTCATCGTTTCTTATATTCAGTCCGCCGCTACGTCCTATGACCTCTTCAACTCCGTCTATTTTCTCGGTAACGTACTTTATATGCTGTCCACATACGGATTTCGCCATCTCGAGCCTGAACGCCTTACTGTCTGGGTCTTTATTCATTTTTATTTTTCTAAAAAGATTTTTTAAGACTCCCATAACGTCAGTTCCTTTTCAGCACAACACAGCTAAAGCCTTCCACGCTTCCCGCGTACTCCTTGCGGCTCAGGATATCACTCCAACCGCTTCCGAGCTTGTAGGAAGCAGCTTCCGTACCTGCGTTGGCTACAATTATTATACTTTCCTTTTCGGTGTATCTCTCAAAAGCGAGCAATGCTCCATCAACATGCAATATTTTAAACTCGCCCTCGGCAAACAGCTCATTATTTTGGGCTCGTATTTCACCGAGCCTTCGGTAAAAAGCAAGCAGCTTTTGGTTTTCTCTTCCCCAAGGATAGGGCAATCTGCAAAACGGGTCGTGATATCCCTCTACGCCTGCCTCGTCACCGTAATACAGAGACGGCACACCGTACATCGTATACTGCAACGCTGCGGCTATCATAAGCTTTTTTATTGCCGCCGACCTTTGTCTTGCCGACAGCTTCTTTGTCGCGAGAACAGAGCCCGCATCCCAAGAGACCTCACTGCTTCCCTTTCCGCAGACAGTAAGAACGCGCTCGGTATCGTGAGTGCCGAGAATGTTCATTAAAGAATCGCATACCGCCTTAGGGTATATGGAATATATGGATTTAAGCGTATCCGCAAGAAAATCCCCATTCCCTTTGAGAACGAAATCCAATATAGCGTTTCTTAAGGGATAATTCATAACACTGTCAAGCTGACTTCCGCGCAGATATTTTCTACGCTTTCCGTAAGCCTCCTTTTCGGCGGCATTTTCCCATACCTCGCCTATAATAACAGCCTCGCCGTCGCTCTCCCTTTTTACAGCCGAGCAAAACTCATCGAGAAATCTGTCCGACAGCTCGTCGGCAACGTCAAGTCGCCATCCGTCAATTCCGTCTTTTATATATTTTGCGCCTACGCCGTTCTCTCCCGTGAAGAAAGTACGGCAATCGTCACATTCGTGGTCGAGTCTTGGCAGAATTTTTATTCCCCACCAGCTCTCGTAATTTTCCTCTTTACCTGATTTATCCTTAAACCTATACCACTCTCTGTACGGTGACTTTTTGTTTCCGTAAGCACCGTTAGTGCCGTATTCCCCATAACGGTCAAAATAAAGGCTGTTATCTCCAGTATGATTAAATACTCCGTCAAGGATAATCTTTATATCGGCTTCCTTTGCCTTGCAAATAAGGGCGTCAAACGCCTCCTTGCCGCCAAACATAGCATCTATTTCAAGATAATCAGCCGTATCGTATTTGTGATTGGAATACGCTTTAAATATAGGATTAAGATATATCACTCCTACGCCTAAGGACTTAAGATAATCAAGCTTTTCCGCAACGCCCCAAAGATTTCCACCGAAAAACATATTGTTTTTCAGGTCGTCCCCGGGCTTTTCGGCATATTGCGGTATACCGTTATCCCAATCCTCATTCATAATAACGTCTTCGCGCGTTCCGACAGTACCCTTGCCTATACAAAATCGGTCTACGAATATCTGGTACATGGTGCGTCCCTTGAACCACTGTGGAGTTTTAAGACTCTTTTGGTACACCAGCATAGCAAAACGCTTATGAGAGTATCCCAGAAGCTCAAAATCCACGTTGTTCCTCGTAGACGTAAACAACGTATCCGCTCCGCGCAGAAAAAGTATCTCATAAAAGAAAAGACCATCCTCATCACCGTCACACAGTGCTACCGTATCTAAGGTAAAAGTGTAGATATCGATACCGCACTCTGTTGAAGAAAAAGAAAATGGATGGTCAGCATCGCTTTGCCCGTCCTTACATACGCGCAAAACCACCGCCGAAGCGCCGAGCTTTCTCGGCACTTCGACAATTATTTCGGGACACTCGCCAAAAGCAAAGCAACCTTTATGGGATACATCCGCTCCGTCTATTCTTTTTTTGATTATAGGCAGGCAATCAGCCCATTCGGTTATCTTTGTAAGCATTGGTCTTCCCTGTCTGTTTTAGTTTTTGTCTGTAAGTCTTTTAATGTTCCAGATGTTCTCTGCGTAATCGTTAATAGAACGGTCAGCCGCAAAGAAGCCCGATGCCGCGATATTCATAAGCGACATTCTGTTCCACTTGGTCTTATCCGCATAATCAGCCACAGCCCTTGCGTGTGTCATACGGTAGGACTCAAAGTCTGCCATACACATATAGGGGTCGGCAATTCCGGGTCCTATGGTCAGATAGTTAGCTATATCCGCAAAGGATTCACCCGCAAAACCTACCTTAAGAGCGTTAACTATGCGCTGAAGCTTAGTATTTCCGATGTAGAAATCATTGCTGTTATAGCCACGCAACCAGAGGTCATCTACCTCTGAGCTGGTAAGACCGAATATATACATATTATCCTTACCCGCCTCGGCAAGCATCTCAACGTTTGCTCCGTCAAGAGTACCGATAGTCATAGCACCGTTCATCATAAGCTTCATACATCCCGTACCGCTGGCTTCCTTACCCGCCATGGATATCTGCTCGCTTATCTCGGCAGCGGGAACGAGAGCCTCCGCCATGCTTACGTTGTAATCCTCAAGGAAAGCAACGGCAAGCTTCTTGTTGGCAACGGGGTCCTTCTCTATCTCCTTGCCAAGACAATAGATAAGGTGTATTATTCTCTTTGCGTGGTAGTAGCCCGATGCCGCCTTAGCTCCAAAGAGGAAGCTTATAGGCTGGAAATCGGCATTAGGGTTATCCTTGATATCAATGTAAAGTCCAATGATATTAAGAACGTTAAGAAGCTGACGCTTGTACTCGTGCAGACGCTTTATCTGAACGTCGAACATAGAGTGAGTATCGATAAGCTTACCAGTCTTCTTATAGAGAAGATTGGAGAAGTTTATCTTATTCTGATGCTTGATAGCTCTTACTCTGTCAAGCACCTGTGCGTCATCCGCGTACTTAGCGAAATTATTAAGCTCTATGGGATTATGACGGTATCCCGTTCCGATAGTTTCGTCAAGCAGTCCCGCAAGGCTGGGGTTGGAGTAGCAGAGCCAACGGCGGTGAGCTATACCGTTCGTAACGTTGCAGAACTTTTCGGGATACATTGCGTAAAAGTCGTGGAATACCGACTTTACGAGAATATCCGAGTGGAGCTTGGATACACCGTTGATAGCGTGTGAGCCAACAACACAAAGGTTAGCCATACGCACCTGACCGTATCCGATAATACTCATCTTGGATATCTTGTTCCAGTTTCCGGGGAATACGTTCCAAGCATCACGGCAGAAGCGCTCGTTTATCTCCTTGATGATAGTATATATTCTGGGGAGCTTAAGACGGAAGATATCCTCGTTCCAAGTCTCAAGCGCCTCGGGCATTACCGTGTGGTTGGTATAAGAGCATACCTTGGTAACGATATCCCAAGCCTTATCCCAAGTAAGAAAATACTCGTCGATAAGTATTCTCATAAGCTCGGGGATACAGAGCGCGGGGTGAGTGTCGTTTATATGAACGGCAACCTTCTCCGCAAGGTTATCTATTCTTCCGTAAACCGCCATATGGTCACGAATTATACTCTGGCAGGAAGCGGAAACCATAAAGTACTGCTGAGAAAGTCTGAGAAGCTTACCCTCGATGTGGTTATCCGAAGGATAAAGAACCTTGGATATAGTTTCGGCATTGGTGCTCTCCTCTACCGCTCTGGCATACTGTCCCTGAGTAAACAGGCTCATATTGAAGCTCTTGATATCCCTCGCCTTCCACAAGCGAAGCTGACAAACCGCCTTGCTGTCCGCTCCCGATATCATCATATCGTAAGGAACTGCCTCTATCTCCTCGGCATCCTCGTAAATGACCTCCATATGTCCGTCGCGCCACTCCTCGCGTACGCGTCCGCCCATCTTTACGTGATAGATACGGTCGGTTCTGGGAACAAGCCATACCTCTCCGCCGGGAAGCCATATATCGGGAAGCTCTACCTGTATTCCATCAACTATCATCTGCTTGAAAAAGCCGTATTCATAGCAAATGGAAAATCCCGTTGCGGGATAATCGAGAGAAGCCAGAGAGTCCATAAAGCAAGCGGCAAGTCTTCCAAGACCTCCGTTGCCGAGACCTGCGTCGGGCTCGCAGTCGAAGAGCTCCTCAAGCTCTACGCCGTAATCCTTAAGTGCCGAGCGATACGCCTCGGAAAGTCCGAGGTTACCGAGATTTGTCTTGAGAGAGCGTCCGAGAAGAAACTCCATACTCATATAGTAAACTCTCTTGGAGCCCGTCTTGTTGACCTCGTGCTTGAAATCGTTTCTCTTGGAGGAAAGCATATCTCTGATGGTCATCGCCACAGCCTTGTACATCTGATCCTTGGATGCTTCCTCGGGCGTACAGCCGAAATATCTCGACAGCTTTACTTCAATATTTTCTTTTACCTGTGTTTTGTTGAGTGCTAAATTTTCCATTGGTGGTTTTGGTCCTTTCTAAGTTGCAACAGCGGTATTATTCTTATTTTTCACCTGTTGCCGTGATTTATCTCAATCTTCCCAAAGAGGAGCGTACATCTGTAGATATTTTGCCGCAGAGTTCTTCCACGAGAAGTCGACATTCATTATTTTTTCCGTAAATCTTGCGCGGAGCTCTTCGTTCTTCCAGAGTTCTATTGCCGCTACGGTACGTTCAGCCAACTCGTAAGAGCTGTAATTTGCGAAGGTAAATCCGTTACCCTCGATAACGTCTCCGTTGAGCCAATAGCCCTTGATAGAGTCGTAAAGTCCGCCCGTCTCACGCACTACGGGAATAGCCCCGTATCTGGAGGCTATCATCTGAGAGAGTCCGCAGGGCTCGCTCTTTGAGGGCATAAGGAATATATCACTCGCCGCGTAGATACGCTTGGAGAGGTCTCTGTCATAGGTTATGAGCGCTCTTACCTTATCGGGATGAGCCGCCTCAAGTCCTCTGAAGAAATGCTCGTATTCAGCCTCGCCCTTACCGAGGACCACAAGCTGAACGTCCTTCTGTCCTACAAGCTTATATATCATCTGGGAAATAATATCGAGTCCCTTGTGAGAAACGAGTCTGGTTATGATGGATATAAGCGGAACGTCGGTACGCTCGGGCAGTCCGAGCTCTCTCTGGAGCGCTTTTTTGTTTTCGCACTTCTTATCAAGCTCGGTAGCACCGTAATTTACAGAGATAGCTCCGTCATTCTCGGGGTCGTAGTAGTTGTAGTCTATACCGTTAAGTATTCCCGACAGCTTATCTGTGCACGTGCGCAGTATCCTGTCAAGGCCGTGAGCATATTCGGGAGAGCATATCTCCTCGGCATATCTCTGGCTTACGGTAGTAACTCTGTCACTGGATACAATAGCCGCCTTCATAAGGTTTATGCATCCGTCATATTCCACTGTACTGATAGCACCGTAGCCAAGCTCGAATATATCACCCAGTATCTCAAATCCGTATTTTCCCTGATACTCAATATTGTGTATGGTAAATACAAACTTCACATTCTCGTATCCGGGTATCTGACGGTACTTTTGATTTATATACACAGGCACCAGAGCCGCCGACCAGTCGTGAGCGTGAATAACGTCTGGATAGTATCCCACAAGTCGGGGAAGCTCGGCAGCCGCCTTGCAGAAGAAGGCATAGCGCTCTCCCTCATCTCCGTATCCGTACAGCGCGCCTCTGTTGAAATAGTACTCATTATCTATAAAGTAATAAGTAACTCCATCCTTAACAAGGCTGTGTATGCCGCAATAAAGATTTCTCCACGAAAGGCTGATATAGCCCTCGTAGACCTTGGTCATCTGTGCTCTCCACTCCTGCGATATGGAGCCGTAAAGAGGCATAACTACTCTTACGTCAACCTCTCCCTTGCTCTCCTCGATTATTGCCGCAGGCAAAGAACCGAGAACGTCTCCAAGTCCTCCCGTAGCCGCAAAGGGCATTACCTCAGCTCCGACAAACAATAATTTTTTCATTTTGATTTCCTTCCTTTTTGCAAAGCTTAAACCATTGCGCCCTTGGAAATGAAGAAGGGCATACTCTCGTGTCCCGAAAGAACTCTGTTGTTACGTATAACGACGTTCTTATCGGTTATTACGCAATTAAGCGAAACGTTGGTTCCGGTAAAGGTATCCTGCAAGAGAATAGAATTCTTTACAACAGTTCCCTTTCCTACGTGAACTCCTCTGAAGATTATAGAGTTCTCAACGGTTCCCTCGATAACGCATCCGTCTGCCACGTAAGAGTTTGTAACCTTAGAGCCCTCAGCATAAACTGTGGGAGCGGAGTTACGGAGCTTTGTATATATCGCTCTGTCCGCCACGTTGAACAGTCCCTTACGCACCTCGGGCTTGAGAAGCTGCATGGAGGACTCAAAATAACTTGCCAAGGAGGTTATATGCAGATAAACACCCTCATAATGATAGCAATTTATTCTGGCACTTCCAAGTCTGCTCACAAGAAGCTGCTGATAGAACTGCTTATATCTGTGGGCTACCGCCTCCTCGATTATACCAAGAAGAAACAGTCTGTTAAATACCATAATATTGGTGCTGACCTCTACTCTGTCCTCGCCGCCTCTGTAAGCAACTATCTCGGTAGCCATTCCGTTATCGTCAACCGTTACCTTAGCCACGCCCTCGGTCGGAAGCTTTTCGCCAAGAACACAGGCGCGTGTCACCATAGTCATATCCGCGTTCTTACTCTTGTGGTCCTCTATGACCTCATTAAGGTCTATGTTGCATATAAAGTCACAGTCGGAAAGAACTATGTGCTCTTCTGTGCATTTAGATATGAAATTTGTAACTCCCATAAGAGCCTCAAGCCTGTTTCTGTAAAGCTTGGTGCTTCCGCCATCGTATGTAGTTATAAATGGAGGAAGTATCTTGATACCGCCGGAGCGTCTTGCCAGATCCCAGTCCTTACCCG
>JAEIGA010013576.1_pt1 | contig 12401 bp, 10 predicted proteins | sample 9270691 | NCBI WGS metagenome assembly JAEIGA01 (sample SAMN17057246, study PRJNA624740) | gut metagenome | biome: biome; isolation source: fecal sample | host: Bos grunniens | place: China: Xizang | collected 2019
AGCCTTAGATGCGCGGAGGTAGTTTTTACGAACGATAAGGTAAACCTTCTTACAGATAGATGCAAGGTATGTAGCCTCCTCACAAGCAGTGTCACCACCACCTACTACAGCAACATCCTGCTTACGGTAGAAGAAACCATCACATGTAGCACATGCAGATACACCCATACCGCGGAACTTAGCCTCAGACTCCAAGCCAAGATACTTAGCTGAAGCACCTGTAGCAACGATTACAGCATCAGCCTCAATCTCGTGCTGGTGATCTACAACAGCCTTGAATGGACGCTGTGAAAGGTCGATGCTTGTGATGATACCCTTGCGTACATCTGCACCGAAGCGCAAAGCCTGCTTACGCAAATCCTCCATCATTGCAGTACCTGTGATACCCTCAGGATAACCTGGGAAGTTCTCAATCTCTGTAGTTGTTGTTAGCTGACCACCTGGCTCGATACCCTCGTAGAGTACAGGTGAAAGGTTAGCGCGTGATGTGTAAATAGCAGCGGTAAAACCTGCAGGACCGCTACCTACGATAAGAACTCTTACTTTCTCCATAGTTTTGTCTGTTATTAGTTATTGTTAAGTTATATAGTTTCTATCTTGAGCCGAGGAAATCCCTCTTATGCTCCTCTTCATCTCTATAGTCATAGCCGTAGCCCACCATCATATCGAAGCCAGCATCACGCATACGGTCTGCCTCAGTAACCTCGCGCATCGAGCCTCTTGCACTCCTTGATGAGGCGATAATCTCCTCAAGCTCCGCCTCATCTGGCGCATGGCCAAGAAGGCTACTCACAAGGTCATAGGCATAGGCGGCAGCCATATCCTTATAATCCGCCATCACGCGATTAAAGCGCTCGGCCACCTGCTCCAATGTCAACGACTCGGTGACAATATCGCTCATAATATGCTCAGCAACGCTCAGTGGCATATACTCACCCGCAACATCTATCCACTCCGAGCCATCAACACTCTGCTTACGGTAGTCGCCACCCTCGAGCATCGCACCTAACGAGGCCACAATAGCACTATTGTAGAGCTTGATACCTCGCTCGGCCATTGTTGCCTTGATTATCGTGCGGTTATAGTTATAACTCTTAGCCTCGGGATTATCCTCCAACATACGGGTTAGCGTATCTACACCGCGTAGCATCTTGCCCGTGATATAAGGATTAAACTCCTCGAAACATATATTATCGCGCTTAAGTGTGCGCTTATCTCTGGCTTTCCACTTCTCTATATCGCGCACCGTACCGTAACTCCTAAGCGACAAGGCTGGCATAAGCACCGACTGACCACCCTCCTCGATAAGGTATGAGTATGGCATATCCTGCGTATCGTGATGACGCGTATGGCGACCTAAGATAACTGTATAGGGGCCCTCTATCGCTGGCGACATAACATAGGCACTACTTCCAAACTTACTACCTCGGAGGTGTACCGACTGATGCACCGCACCACTCTTAAAGAGGTGGTTTGACTGGTTAGTACCACTACCCGCATTAAAGAAGGAGAAGATACCAGCAATAAGCAACGAGGACTTATGGTGCGAAACGGTAAAAGGCCCTGCAAAGACCGAGGCTGCCTCACCATTCTCAAAGTGGCAGTTGGCAAACATCAATGTATCTATCGCTGTAAAGCCATTATCCACATGCGTATTCTCACCTATGAAGGCACGCTCGATGCTCGATGCGCCATCTACGCACGCATGGTTGTCGATAATAAAGTTGCGGGCACGAACATCTATACCTACATGTGCATGGCTACCTACCGTGCCATTCTCCAAGTGTGATGCACCCTCAATCGTGCAATTATCCTCGATAAGCACCTCACGAATAAAGCGAGCGCCCATTATCGAGCTATTATCGCCCACCTTACCAATAGTTGCCGTATGCTCCTTAGCACGCTCCTCGACCAATAGCATAAGGCGCGCCACCATCTCTGGGCGGTTACGCATCATGGTCATAAGATAGGCTATTTGCGCGGTTATATCTCTATATATCAACGATGTACGACCACCATTCTCATTCACAGCAGCCACACCAACACCCTCACCAAATGATGATGCATGACGACACTCCATGCGTAGCACATCATCAATGACACACTCGCAACCTATATCGTAGTTCGATATTGTCGAGTCACTAATCTTCGTCTTTGAGCCGATAGATACCGAGCCCTCAAAGCGTACATTACGCAACTGCTCGGTGCTGAAATCCTCAGACACCAAGACCCTATCCCAATCCTCGGCATAACAGCCTCGTGATAGTAGCAGAGCGCGCTCCTCGGCAGTTGTTAATCTATGACTCATAACCATCAAAGACTCTATTTACCATCGTATGGTGTATATACCACACGCTTTGTCTCAAAAAACTCATCCTCGAACATCGAGCCAATCTCGAAGATATCCCACTTGCGGCGTGTGAGAGCCAACTCCTCAGCCAAGTCACCACCCTTAAGGTAGAGAATACCATTGCGTAGTGTTCCCGCCTGGCCCTTGCGTAGTAGCACCCATGCCCAAGGCATGAACTTAGACATCTCCGTAACGGCACGCGACACCACATAGTCGAACTTCTCACCAAGCTGCTCGGCGCGTGAGTTCACAGCGCGCAAGTTCTTGATACCTGCGCCCTCGGCCACACCCTCAACAACCTTAATCTTCTTACCAATAGAGTCCACACCCACAAACTCAACCTCGGGGAATAATATTGCCAAAGGCACTGAGGGGAAGCCTCCACCGCAACCGATATCTACGACCTTAGCACCCGCCTCAAAGCGGCATACCTTAGCTATGGCCAACGAGTGGAGAATATGGCGCGTGTAGAGATGCTCCATATCCTTGCGAGAGACCACATTGATGCGGGCATTCCACTCAGCATATAGCTCGCCAAGACGCGCAAACTGCGCCTCCTGCGTAGGTGTAATTTCGGGGAAGTATCTCTTTATTAGTTCACTATTCATACTACTCTTTATCAAGTATCATCTTACATATCGTTGCCCTTGCACGGCGTATCTGTGTCTTTATCGTATTTAAGGGTCGTCCCAGCTTCTCGGCAATCTCCTCATAGGAGTACTCCTCGATAAATCGCATCTCTATAACCTGACGATACTCAGGCGATAGCTCCTCCAAGGCGTTGTAGAAGTGCGCCCTCGTCTGGTTTATAATCACCGACTCCTCAGGCGAAGGCGTTGTAGCTAAAGGCGCTCGAAAACGCTCATCAAGCAACACATCGCCACTCTTTCTACGCAGATGGTCAACCAAGGTGTTGCGCGCTATGGAATAGACCCACTGACCAAAGGTAAACGCCTTTGAGTAGTCGTTTATGTGTAGATAGACCTTAATAAATGTCTCCTGCAAAAGGTCACTTGCCATGGTCTTCTCATCCAAGCGCTGCTCGAAGAGGCGCATCAAAGCATCCTTATAACGAGCAAAGAGGTACTCAAAGGCCTGCTGATCTCCCGCCGAGGCGAGATCCACAAGGGTAGCATCACTCGCTACGATATAGTCATCTATTTCCATACCTTTGGGGTGTTATAACTATCATGCGAGCCCACAATCCACTCTATCACAGGGCCTACAATATCATATATCCAATATTTCGACACGATACCTCTCTCACCGAGCTTACGACCTACGCGGTATGACGACCACACCACCATGATGTAGCGCAACAACATAAGTGCCGCCACGCCCAACTTAATCTCAAGCGGAAGCACAACCATTGCGGTGATAGCACTGAGGAAGAAGAGCACCCTACTACCTCGCTCCCTACGCGTAAAGGTGCGACACGATGCTGGATAGCGATCCACCGTAGAGCCGTAGTAGCGCATATGCTCCAACCACTCGCGCCACTGCTCAGGACGCTGCTCCTCGACAATAGTGTATGGAGATAGCACCACTGAAAGACGCTCAGGAGTAACTATATCCTGTAGATAGAGGTCGTTATCGCCAATATCTATACCGAGGTGATTGTAACCCCTCGTAGAGTTATACAACGAACGGGTAAAGCCATAGTTTGAGCGTGGGGCAGAGTAGAACTTGCCCTTAATTGCTGATGCCGCAGCGTTGCACATATTGTGCATCTCAACCATGCGCTTCAAATAGTTCTTCACATTGTCATGCTCATAGATAGCCACCGAAGAGCCCATGACAACCTCACCATACTCAAAGCCCTTAGCCATGTAAGAGACCCACTGGTCAGACTTAGGTATAGCACCCGTAGTGGTAAAGAGCAACGCCTCGTACTGCGCTGACTTAATACCCACATTCAACGCCTGCTTAGTGGTAATATAGATACGCTCGTTACCTCCCATCTTGGTAAGACGCATATAGGAGAAGTTGTTGCGAATATTTTGCAACTCCTCATAATACTCCATATCGCCGCCAATATAGACCACAACAACCTCATAATGCTCATACTGCTGATTGAGCAATACAGGCAACTCATCTGTTAGGAAGTGCTCATTCTCGCCACGCACAGCCACGATAACCGAGACTGGCGGGTTGGGCCTATTTATACGCTTACGGCGCATAAGACGGAAACGATAAACACGGTAATATGCTATAGCATAATAGTATAGCTGCACAAAAAATAGGACAACCACAACGGCCATAAGTGCTATGCCCGCCCAGGTATAATGTTGAAGTATTTCGTTAAAAATCTGTACCACTTTTTACATCAATATATAATCGCACAAAGGTAGCAAAATAAATCGTATTTCGCAATTGGTAAATCACGATTATTTTTCGTATCTTTGTGCGTTATATGTATAATTATGAAGTTTACTTTACAACATACAGCACCATGTAGCAAAGCGCGTGCTGGATTTATTGAGACAGACCACGGTAATATCGAGACTCCAATATTTATGCCTGTGGGTACTGCCGCAGCTATGAAGGGCATCTTCCACCGCGATGTGGAGCAGGAGGCTAAGGCTCAGATTATCCTTGCCAACACCTACCACCTCTACCTACGCCCAGGTATGGAGATTATCGAGCGTGCAGGTGGCGTACACCGCTTCTCGTCATGGAACAAGCCTATGCTTACCGATAGTGGTGGTTTCCAGGTATTTTCATTGGCGGCGTGTAGAAAACTTAAGGAGGATGGTTGCCACTTCCAGTCACATATTGACGGCTCACGCCATGTCTTTACTCCTGAGAGCGTCATTGACACCGAGAGAACAATCGGTGCAGATATTATGATGGCCTTCGATGAGTGTCCTCCAGGCGATGCACCATACGACTACGCTAAGAAGTCCTTGGCTCTAACGGAGCGTTGGTTGGAGCGTTGCTTCAATCGCTACCACCAGACCCAGCCTAAGTGGGGTCACTATCAGGCCCTATTCCCTATTGTTCAGGGTGCTGGCTACCCAGACCTCCGCGAGCGTGCAGCACGCAATGTGCTTCAATACAATGCCGATGGCTATGCTATTGGTGGCTTGGCAGTTGGTGAGCCTACAGATGTGATGTACTCGATGATTGAGGTGTGCAATGCGGTGCTTCCTACCGATAAGCCACGCTACCTTATGGGTGTAGGAACACCTGTAAATATCCTCGAGGCAATAGACAGAGGTGTCGATATGTTCGACTGCGTGATGCCTACGCGCAATGGCCGCAATGGTCAGCTCTTCACCTCGGAGGGTGTAATCAACATCCGCAACAAGAAGTGGGAGATGGACTTCTCGCCTATCGACCCAAATGGCGTAACCTTTGTTGACCATCAATACACTAAGGCCTACCTCCACCACCTTGTCGTAGCCAAGGAGATGCTTGCAGCACAGATAGCATCGCTACACAACACAGCCTTCTACCTATGGCTTGTGGGCGAGGCACGCAAGCATATCATCGCTGGCGACTTCAAGCCTTGGAAGGAGGAGATGGTTGTAAAACTTGCTCGCAGACTTTAAGAAACACTCTAAACATTAGACTTTAGTGAAACTTATTCCATCCATACCAGCATATAGAACTCTGGATAGGTACATACTGCGTAAGTTCCTGCTTACCTATCTCTTTGGGCTACTGATGATGACCATCATCTTGGTGGTCTTTGACTATGTGGAGCGTGTCGATGACTTTACCGAGCTACACGCCCCATGGGATGCTATCATCTTCGACTACTACCTCAACTTCATCCCGCATTTCATCAACCAGTTTAGTGCGCTGTTCACCTTTATCTCGGTGATCTTCTTCACCTCGAAGCTGGCGATGCAGACCGAGATTGTAGCGATACTCTCGGGAGGTGTAAGCTTTAGACGATTGATGTGGCCCTATATGCTTGGTGCAGCTATCATTGCTGTAACAAGCCTTGCCTTGAGCCTATGGATTATCCCCGAGGGTCAGAAGGAGAGCGTAGAGTTTCAGTCCAAATACTTCAAGGGTAACCAACTTATTGAGTATGACCACAATGTATATCGTCAGTTAGAGCCTGGAACATTCGTATATGTGCGCGGCTACAACCCTCACACCGAGCGTGTACCGTTCTTTGCTATCGAGAAGTACGAAGGCTCAAAGATGGTGGAGGTACTTAATGCTGCAAGTGCCACATTTGATGATGAGTCGGGACGCTGGACAGCACCCCGCTATGTTATATATTCGCGTACCGAGGATGGTTCATTGGGCTATGAGCAGTTCCGAAATTTGGATACGCTCATTAACCTTGATGCCAGAGAGTTAGTACCTCCAAAGGGACTAATCAAGACGCTTCGTTTTGACGAGCTTAGCGACTTCTACCACCAGCAGAAGGCTAAGGGCTCGGATGACCTCTTCCTTATTGAGGTGGAGCGCCACATACGCTTCTCATACCCCTTCTCAACCTTTATCCTAACGCTTATCGGCGTGTCGATAGCCTCGCGTAAGGTGCGCGGCGGTATGGGTATGCACCTCGGCTTGGGTATCACCCTATGCTTCGGCTACATCATGCTTGGTAGAATCTTCGAGCAGGTGGCCTTGGGTGGCACGCTACCACCATGGTTTGCAGTATGGTTGCCCAACCTGATATTCGCTGTAATTGCAATATTCGTATATAATAAAGCACAAAAATAGTGATGCGTAGTATCAACGATATTTCCGAGAGTGTGCGCCGCGGTGAGCGCATAACAGCTGATGACGCTCTCAAACTATGGCGCGAAGCACCCCTATGGCTACTTGGTGAGCTTGCCACAGAGCGCAAGATTCAGGCGAGTGGCAAGGAGGTATATTACAACCGCAATGTGCATCTTGAGCCTACGAACATCTGCCTCTTTAACTGCGAGTTCTGCTCATTCCGCCGCAGAGAGGGCGATAAGGATGCTTGGTACATGTCATTAGACGATATCGAGGCACGCGCCATGGAGCTTCGTGACACAGATATCACCGAGGTACATATTGTCGGTGGCGTACACCCTAAGCATGACCTCGACACCTACTGTGCCATGATACGCCGTGTTAAGCGCGCACTGCCCCATGTTATGGTAAAGGCTTACACTGCCGTAGAGATATTCTACATGATACGCAATGACGGCATCTCGATTGTCGAGGGACTACGCCGCTTGAAGGAGGCGGGCATGGAGTGCATACCTGGTGGTGGCGCAGAGATATTTGATGCCGCACTCAGAAAGAAGATATGTCCAGAGAAGTGTAGCTCCGAGGAGTGGCTTGCCGTACACCGCGCAGCGCACAACATGGGCATCCCTACAAACTGCACAATGCTCTATGGCCATATAGAGACCCTTGAGCAGCGCATCGACCACTTGGAGCGCCTACGCAACCTTCAGGATGAGGCCCCAGGCTTCGATGCCTTCATTCCATTGAAGTATCACAGCCGTGGCAACCGCCTCTCGGAGGCTGGAGAGTGCTCGGTGGAGGATGATCTACGCACCATAGCTATCAGCCGCCTATTCCTCGACAACATCCCACACATCAAGGCATATTGGGTGTCGTATGGCAAGGCTACAACAGAGATGGCACTTGCTTTTGGTGCAGATGATATAGATGGCACTATTGGAGATACAACAAAGATATACTCCATGGCTGGTGGCGTGGAGCGTCCAACCATGAGTGTCGAGGAGTTAGAGGAGATGGTGCGAGGTGTAGGCTTCACACCTATTGAGCGCGACTCACACTACAACCGCGTGGAGCGCGACAGCAACACCAAGCCCTACTATCAGGATTTAGAAACCAAGGCCGAGAGAGCCAAGGCTCAGCCTACAACCGAGGAGGTTAGCGATATGGCAACAAAGAACCAGACAACAAAGCCTACATCAGCAGCTACAGCTACGAAGAGTAAGCCTAAGGCTAAGAGTAGCAGCACTAAAGGGGGTAAAAAAGCGAGCGCAACGACCCTTCTAAAGCGTTTCCCTATACTTGCCAACATGGTATATATTGGCATTGTGGGCATCGCCATTATCATTGCGGTATATATAGGACTTAAGGTAGGCACACGCCACGACAGAGTTATCGAGGTACCAAACTTTATGGGTATGTCGATAGATGATGCCGAGGGCGTAGCACGCAAGAGCGACCTTAACCTTATCGTTCGTGACTCGATATTCGATGTAGATCTCCCTGGTGGCACTATTGTAGATCAGCTACCTAAGACCTCAACCGTACGAGATGTTACCGTAAAGCCTGGTCGTAAGGTATATGTTACGGTGAATGCCTACACACGCCGCATGGTGGATGTCCCCTATGTAGCTAAGCAGACACTACGACAGGCACTCAACCAGATAGAGCGCTCAGGACTCACAATCTCAAAACTTGTCTATGAGGCAGATATGACCTCAACAGACTATGTTGTCAAGCAGAAGGTAGGCAACAAGGAGATACTCCCAACTACCGAGCATCGCGTAGCTGTAGGCACGGGCGTAACCCTCCATGTTAGCTATCAGCAGCAGGAGCAGTACACACATACGCCACGCCTTGTGGGTCTAAGCCTTCAGCAGGCGAAGAACACGCTCTGGGACAATGGATTAAACCTTAAGAAGGTTGTATATGATGATAGCGTTGAGGATCTTATCGCTCGCCGCAAGGCGCGTGTATATAAGCAGTCCTCGAAGATTGGCTCTTCACAGCGCCGAGGCAGCGAGGTTACGCTATATCTCACCTGTGATGAGGCTCTTGCGGACTCTATGAGTGTCATTGCTGCCGAGGAGCTTAAGGAGATAGAGAAGCAACGCCGCAAGGCATTGGAGGAGCGCGAAGCTCAGGAGTAGGAGGAACTATAACCCCAATTTTAGAACATGGAGAAGTATTTAGATGAGGATATTCTCGCTGTAGATATTGATACAGAGGAGGGCGAGAATGAGGAGATGTATGAGCATTTTGCCGTTACGGTAGATAAGGGGCAGTCGATGATGCGCCTCGACAAGTACCTCACCATACGCCTCGAGAACACCTCACGCAACCGCATACAGACTGCCGCGGACGGTGGTAACATCATCGTCAATGGCAAGCCACAGAAGTCGAGCTATAAGATTAAGCCGCTCGACCAAATCTCTATCGTCATGCCATATCCAAGGCATAAGGAGGAGATTACACCCGAGAATATACCTCTAAACATCGTCTATGAGGATGACGATGTGATTGTCATAAACAAGGAGGCGGGCATGGTGGTACACCCAGGCGTGGGTAACCACTCAGGCACATTGGTACATGCCCTATCCTACCACCTTAAGGATTTGGAGATGTTTAGCGAGGGTAATGCCCGCGCAGGCTTGGTGCATCGTATCGACAAGGACACCTCGGGATTGCTCGTTGTGGCTAAGAACGAACGCGCCCATGCACACCTTGCAAAGCAGTTCTTCGACCACACCATCTATCGCCGCTATGTTGCGCTGGTATGGGGTAATATCGCCGAGGACGAGGGTACAATCATCGGTCATATAGGTCGTAATCCGAAAGATAGACTACAGATGTTTGTCTTCCCCGATGGAGAGGAGGGTAAGCATGCAGTTACCCACTTCAAGGTGTTGCGCCGCTACGGCTATGTGACCCTTGTGGAGTGTCGTTTGGAGACAGGCCGCACACACCAAATCCGTGTACACATGTCATGGCAGGGACACCCGCTCTTTAATGATGAGCGCTATGGTGGCAACCGCATACTTAAGGGTACTACATTCATGAAGTATAAGCAGTTTATCGAGAACTGCTTTAAGCTAATACCTCGTCAGTCGTTGCACGCCCGCGCCTTGGGCTTTATACACCCAACAACGGGAGAGTATGTGCAGTTTGAGTCGGATATGCCAGATGACTTTAAGGCTGTACTCCAGAAGTGGGATACCTACACCGAGGCTGTAGGCTTGGATCTTGACGAGATATAAATAATCTAAGAGCTAATAAAGAGGGGTGTCTGTGACGCTTTGCTGAATATGTTTCTACCTACAACAACTAAAGAGGTCGAGGCTCGTGGTTGGTACGAGCTTGATGTAATCATCTTTACGGGCGATGCCTATATAGACCATCCAGCCTTTGGAGCTGCGGTTATTGGCCGTATCCTTGAGGCTGAGGGGTATAAGGTCGCTATCGTGCCACAACCTAACTGGCGCGATGACCTCCGCGACTTTAAGAAGTTGGGTAAGCCACGCCTATTTTTTGCAGTCACAGCGGGTGCTATGGACTCCATGGTCAACCACTACACCGCAAACCTACGCCTACGCTCCAACGATGCCTACACCGCAGGAGGTAAGGCAGGCTTCCGCCCAGACCGCACGATAGATACCTATACGCAGATACTCAAGAAGCTATACCCTCACACGCCTGTTGTTGTGGGAGGTATCGAGGCATCGTTGCGCCGACTTACGCACTACGACTATTGGAGCGACAAGCTACGAAGCTCTATCTTGGAGACCTCGGGAGCAGATTTGCTCGTCTATGGTATGGGTGACAAGCCTATACGCGAGGTGGCTAAGGCTATGCGCAACGGCTTTAACATGAAGCTACTCAGAGGCCTACGACAGGTGGGCTTCATAGCCGATAAGGAGTATGTCGAGAGACTATACAACGGCAAGACTATCGTGCTTAACTCCTATGAGGAGTGTCTTAAGGATAAGACGAAGTTTGGCAAGAACTTCACCGAGATAGAGACCCTAAGTAATATGATGGAGTGCAACACCACGCTTATTGAGCAGACAGGCGACAGGTATGTTGTCATCACTCCACCACATGAGACCCTAACGACCGAGGAGCTTGACCACTCTTTCGACCTGCCTTATGAGCGCGCACCACACCCACGATATAAGGGTAAGGGCGATATCCCTGCATGGGAGATGATTAAGCACTCGATAAATATCCACCGTGGCTGCTTCGGAGGTTGCTCCTTCTGCACCATATCGGCACATCAGGGCAAGTTTATCAACTCGCGCTCGGAGCGCTCTATCCTTGAGGAGGTTAAGCGCCTAACGGAGATACCCGACTTCAAGGGCTACATCTCAGATATCGGCGCACCATCAGCAAATATGTATCGTATGCGAGGCAAGGATGAGGCACTATGTAAGCGCTGTAAGCGACCATCATGCCTACACCCTAAGCTATGCCCTAACATGAACAATGACCACCGTCCTTTGCTCGACCTATACCGCAAGATACGCGAGGTCAAGGGCATCAAAAAGGCGTTTATAGGTAGTGGCATACGCTATGACCTCTTTGACGACTCGCCATACTTCGAGACTGTAGTTAAGTATCACACCTCAGGACGCCTAAAGGTAGCACCTGAGCATACCGAGGAGCGCGTATTGAAGCTTATGCGTAAGCCATCATTCTCGATGTTCGAGGATATGAACCGCCGCTTCCAGCAGATATGTCGCAGGGAGGAGCTTAAGTATCAGCTTATACCATACTTCATCTCCTCACACCCAGGATGCGAGGAGCGCGATATGCGTGCCTTGGCAGATAAGGTATTGGGCAAGCTACACTTCAACCTTGAGCAGGTGCAAGACCTCACCCCTACGCCTATGACACTATCATCCGTAATGTTCTATACGGGTACAAACCCTTATACGGGCGAGGAGGTATATGTAGCACGCTCTCAGGATGATAAGCGCCGACAGAAGAGCTACTTCTTTGGTGGTACACTACCTCAGGAGCAGCGACACAATGCCAAAGCACCACATGGACGCGGCGAGCAGAGGCGTGGCGAGCAGAGGCGTGAAAATAATAAATATAAAAAGATAAAACGATGAGACGACTATTATGTTTAGCATCCGTAGCGCTGCTAATGGTGGGATGCGGCAATAACAAGCGAAGCAACGATGCTAACAGCGAGGAGGTTGCAGTACCAACAGTTTTGCCACATGAGCTTACAGCAAACAAAGATGCGGCCTTTGCAAAGAAAAAGAATATTCAGATACCCAACGCAGTATCAGAGAAGAACAACAAAGAAGAGGGCAACAAATAGTTACCCTCTTCTCATATTATATGGCGGTCGCTACTC
>JAEIGA010013577.1_pt1 | contig 12400 bp, 11 predicted proteins | sample 9270691 | NCBI WGS metagenome assembly JAEIGA01 (sample SAMN17057246, study PRJNA624740) | gut metagenome | biome: biome; isolation source: fecal sample | host: Bos grunniens | place: China: Xizang | collected 2019
GGGCCCCATAAAGGCGGAGGTGTCGCTCGTATGGCTGATTGGACGTGGTAACGTCAATGAAAAGAAAGGGGGGCGACGATGAAGATATTGCTACGAACCCTGCTTGTCTTATTGTTGCTTACCGCCTGTGAGCATAAGGAGTTGTGTGAAGACCACGGACACATCGTTGAGATTGATGTAGTATTTGACTGGACAAATGCCGCGGATGCCTCTCCAGAGTCTATGTCACTGTATCTATTTTCAGAGGATGGTACAAACCCGCAACGCTACGAGCTTATGGGTCGTGATGGAGGTCGAATAAAAATATCAAAAGGCATCTATCACGCTATATGCTTCAATGGCGACACACATAACATAGAGTGTATAAATAGGGATAACTTATCTACATTCCTCATCAGATCAAAGGATGCAGACGATGTCACTGTATCAACGGGATGGGGCTTCAGCTCTGTCGGGCTTTCAACTGCTATGACATCGAAGGATGAACGTTTGACACGCGAGCCTGATATGCTTTGGGTAGGCGATATAAATAACATTGTTGTTGATGAGTCTTGCCAGCCAATTATATTAACTCCCGAGCCGTCGGTTATGCAGATTAAAATCACAATTCTCAATGCGGAGAACTTGAGCAACGCATCGGCAATTGTGGGAACGCTATCTGGTTTGGCGGATGGCATTTTAGCGAGTGACCAGATTCTTAATGAGGCGACGGCGACCATTCCATTTGAAGTAAGTATGGCAAAGGAGGCATCTACATTATATACCGAGTTCAACGCCTTTGGAGATTGTAAAAATAGCGACAAGTCACACTATTTAGACCTTTTCGTACTACTCAAGGATGGCAGCATCTGGAAATACTCCTATGACGTAACTCAAGAGATGCACAATAACCAAAATTATGGCACAAAAACAATCGACATCACGCTGGATGGTCTGCCTATACCCAAGTTAGAGGATGTAGGTAGTGGCGGTTTTGTGCCCACAATAGAGGGCTGGGAGAGTGTTGATATTGACATAAAGATGTAAATATTTATTAACCATTAAAAGTTATTTTATATGAAACGAGTTTTATTATTAGTATGTGCTACCGCACTGATGGCTACCACATCCTGCGTTAAGGATGAAGTAGTTAAGATTCGCGAGAGTCAGGCTATTGGCTTTAGAACCTTTGTCGAGACTCGAGGACTTGAAGCTAATCAATGGACACTAATGTCGTTCTATGTTACGGCATTGGAGACTGGTGCAGATACACCGTACTTCGAAGACCTTATGTTTATGGTGGTTGGTACAGATGACTATCAATCAAGCCCTGTGTACTACTGGCCTGGCAATGAGCGCAAACTGGAGTTTTATGCCTATGCGCCAAGTGTTGACGATATGGGTGATGGTGCTGACGTAACTATTACACATAGCAAGAAGAGCATAACAGGTTACACAGTCAATAACGACATCAAGCTCCAAAAAGATCTTATTTTCGCTTACAACAACAATGATGGAGCTGGTCTTGACGAGGTGGAGAGTGTGCCTCTGGCATTTAATCACCTCCTTTCAAGAATCTCTGTTTCCGCGCGAACAAGTTCTGACTATATTTACAACATCGCAGGTGTTCGCCTCGGTGGTGCATACAACAAGGGTGATATCGCTAATTTATACACTACAGAATGGAATACTGCTGCATATGATTCAAAGTCTATATACTCAATGACCTATGACGATGATATCGTAACAGTGCAGAAAAACGAGAGTTATAAATCTTTATTAAAGGAGCTTCCAAATCTTAACTCATACGACAATAGCAATTATATGTTTATGATTCCACAAACTATCACACCGTGGGATCTTGAAAATGATAAAACAAACGGCAATAAGGGCGCATATATCTCTGTAAGACTTCAGATTAACACAGCTGATGGTGTTCGCGTCTATCCGAGTGAGAGCGATACCGATGGCTACGCTTGGGTTGCAGTACCTATCAGCGATGTTGAATGGAAAGGTGGATACGCATACACCTATTATCTCGACTTTACAAATGGTGCAGGATATGTTGACCCCGAAGAGGAGGGTGCAGGCGAGAAGGTACTTGGCGATGCAGTCATAAAGGTTACTGCCTCGTTGCCAGAGATGAATGAGGGTGTTGAGAACATGGTTGTAAACCCCAATATGATTGGCAAGTGGGAAGCATACCGCTACTACATTGATCGTACATACTATACACGTAACGATGCTGGTGAGAAGGTAATTGGTGATACAGTACGCACTGTAGATTCAGAAGATATTGATTATATTGGCACTCAAATAGATAATTTTGCATCACTCGAAATTTTAGACGGTAAAAAGGCTTGGGTTAAGCACCCAGTAACCAAAGAGAAAGTGGCGGTAGATTATTATGTAAATGAGGACAACTGTATATTGATAGATTGCTATCGTAGAGCTAATGCAGAACCAGGCTCATTAAACGCAGATGACTATACCACTGTATCTTATCTCCATGAGATCATTCCCGCATCAGAACATAGCCGAGGACATGCCGTTATCAAGGTATACGGTAGCAGCTATGATTATATTGATGGCGTACAGATGTTTTATGATGAAGAGGCAACTATACTATATAACCTGGATATTATATAGTAACATCATACTACATATTTATTAACTAAATATAAATCATTTGTCAATATTATGAAAAAGAGTATAATTTTGATACTATTAGCTACGTTGGCAATGGTATCGTGCAACAAGGATTATGTAGTACATAAAAACAATGGCTCGAAGATTGAGATTCGTACAGCTATTGACACACGTGCTACCGAGATAAAGGAGAGTGATCTTAATTCGTTCAGTGTGACTGCGCTATATGATGATGGTCGCACATATTTCGAGGACACTTTCACACGCGAAACAAACAGCATATATTTTGTATCTAACACAGACTACTATTGGCCTGCAGACGAAGATTTGACATTTATTGCATATTACCCCACAATGGAGAATGTAACAATAAATGGCGAAGAGAAGGTTATTACTGGCTATACACCTGATGCAGACATCGCACAGCAGATAGATTTTATTACTGCTGTCAAGAGGACGAACATTGAAGATAGCGAAAATGGCGTAGCGTTGGAGTTTAAGCACCAGCTTTCACAGATTGAGGTAAATGGCAAAAACACAAATAAAGGCTACACAATCAAGGTGAAGGCAATACGTCTTAAGAACGTCGCTAAATCTGGTAATTTTGACTTCGTTGCACCTATGGTTAACTGGGAGCAGAGTGAGGAACTCACAAGCTACGAGATTGTGTTTGCAAACGAGATAACTTTGGGCGACAACCTTGCCTCTCTAATGGGTGGAAAGGGTAATGCAATGCTTATTCCTCAAACACGTCTGCCTTGGGGCATAACTCCATCTGACAATGATGCAGCAGCAGGTGAGGGCTCTGGCGATGACGACGACCAGAGTGTAGAGGAGCCTACATCTGATCCCAATGGTACATACATTGCATTCTACATAAACGCCGTTACAGAGTCAGGCTCAAAGGTATATCCGAGAGATAATGATGAATATGGATGGGTTGCTCTCCCAATCGCGTTTAATTGGGCTGCAGGATACAAGTACACCTACAACTGTGACTTTAGCGAGGGTTTAGGTGTCGTAGCTCCCGACGAAGAAGATGACGAAGAGGGCGAGGAGATTTTCGGTAACAAGATTAACGTTGATGCATCATTTGGTGGTTGGAGCTATGATAATTCTTCTACAACTCTCGAATTCTAATTTAACGCTAAATACTCAAATCAAATGCCACCCGACTGGGTGGCATTTGGTTTTACAGCACTACCCTACAATGTGTATTGATACCCTGCTTTGAATTATCAAACTTAAATAATGTTTGTTTTACGCAAAAAGACTATCTTTGTACTTGATAACAACACAAGACACAATGAAAGTAATATATTTTGCAGGTGGGTGCTTCTGGGGTACAGAGCACTATTTCAAACAGATACACGGCGTAACATTAACCGATGTTGGATATGCCAACGGCAACACATTAGCTCCTACATACGAGCAGGTTTACACCGACACAACGGGCTATGTTGAGTGTGTACGAGTTGAGTACGACCCAAGCATTGTAACACTTGAACTGCTCACTAAACTATATTTTAAGTCGATAGACCCTACTATGAAAAACCAACAGGGCAACGACATTGGCACACGCTACCGAACTGGTATATATTATACAGATGAGTCTGACCTACCAACAATCGAGAAAATATACGACGAGGTTGCTACACACTATGACGAGCCGTTAGCCGTAGAATTATTACCCCTCAAGAATTTCTATGATGCCGAAGAGTATCACCAAGATTATCTTGACAAAAACCCAGCTGGATACTGCCATCTACCGAAAGCTTTATTCGATTACGCGCTAAAAGCTAACTCTAACGAATAAAACAATTTAGGGCTACATATCTAAAGTGATATATAGCCCTAAATTTTATATATATTTTACATATTACTCCCTATACACGTATTTACCTTCAGTTATCCTCTCAAGCGGCAAACACTCGTATGCGATGGTATAACCACCATAGCCACCACCGCCTGAACAATACGTAGTCTCCTCCCACAAGAATGCGAGGCGACCATCTTGCTGCCACGCCATTGTCGAGTATGCAGAGTTAAGCGTTGTCACACGATATACGCCCTCCCAATCTTTAGCAATAGTTGCAGGTGATGAGTAGTCAGCAGATGACACAAGAGCCTTATAGTAGATACCCACGTTTTTACGCTCTGGCCCAAGTGGCACCGATTGTAACAACAAATCGACATCAGCACCATCCTCTACGCGTGTTGCAGGGATAAGCATCACCTCGCCATTGGTTGAGTTATCGCGCGCGATAACACCCCCGTTGCCAGAGCCAGAGAATGATGCAGTAGACCACTTACCCGTTGCGGCATTAACATCGCTGAATGTAAATATATTATAGTAGCGACCACCCGTCCAGCGTGAGCTCAAAAGCACAGATCCATCAGGCAACTCCTCCACCTTCGGCTCATCACAATTATTTGTGATTGGAGCTTTAGCGACTCCACCAAGCACCTCCCAGCTATCACCAAAGTTATCGGAGTATAGCACAAAATTCATAGCAGTATTCGATCTATTACGCACAAGTATAGCGCAATACAGACGATAATAATCATTCACCTTAACTTTGCGACTCTGCATAATACGTCCCGATGCTACAAACATCGCCTTAACAGGTCCATACGAGCAGTCATCAAACTTTGAGTAGATAGTCTCGGAGATATCCACAGGCTTACTCCAGGTAGCACCACCATTATCGCTATAAAAACGCGCTATATTTTGATGATTGTCACGTGTACCTGCCTGATACGACACATTTCCTGCACAACTCATAAGTAACACACGGCTGCTTTCGCGGTCTGCCACAATACACGGATCACCATATCCCACATTCATAAAATCGGGCGACGCGGCACCCAGTCCCTCAATGATAACCTCGATATCACCCCACGTAACACCATTATCATAGCTCTTACGCATATGTAGATCTATACGACCAAGATCAGCCACACCGATATCCACGCGACTATGGCGGTAGTCGGCAGCGGCGATGATAGTGCCATTATTTGTCACAGCCACAGCAGGAATACGATATGGAATATCTGCATCCTCATACATTGGGAAGAGGTCGAAACGTCGCGTAAGTTCATTCTGCACAATATCCACAACGACAGGCTCGCCATCGCCATACGCAACCTCGATAGTGGCTCTGCGTGGCAGACGGCTACTATTCTCGGCAACGGTAAACGACACAGACAATTTATTGACTGCTACACCACTAATCCAATCAGCCGTAGAAGTAGCCACAGGCAGCTCATTGTCTGTCCTATTTTTGATGGTGTAGTAGAACACAACCTGCTCCTGCTCGCCGTTAAGGACAAAATTCGGTGTATCAACACTTATTACAGGTTTCTCCGCTGGCTGATTATCGCCAGTGTCGGGGTTATCACACCCTCCAGCACACATAGCGCACATCATAAAGAGGGTTATAATACCAAATACTCGTTTCATATAAGTTTAAAATTGGTTTACTCGTAGACAAATGTAGTAATTTTATTTCACAAAACAAAAAGACAAACCGCAGAACAACCATTTATTGGTAGCAACAATATATTTTTTTGGCGGGCTCGATATCCTTTTCCATATTTTTTGCTACCTTTATCCGTCAAACTGATATAAACTTGGATATGGACAGCTACAATATTTTTCAGAACTTTATCAATACACTGCTTATCTATATGGGGTGTTCCGAAGCATTTGCAGCCATAGCAAATCGCTGGTTCGGTCTTATTTTCATAATAGTTTTCGCTATCCTTGCCGACATATTCTTTAACAAAGGCATACTGCGCATTATTCGCAATATTGTCACTCATACAAAGGCGAAATGGGACGATACACTACTGAACCGTATGGTCGTTAGACGAATGTGCAATATAATGACACCTATACTTATATATGTGTTACTACCCATAGCATTTATGCCACACGATGGCAATGTAGACTGGATATACACTATGCTCAAGCGTGTCACAGAGATATACCTCGTTATCGCCTGCACGCGCTTTGGCTTTGCCCTTGTCAACGCCAGCTTCGACCTCATTGAGCAGCGTCCCACTTGGCAAGGTAAGCCACTAAGAGGTCTGGCACAAACAGGATATGTTATTATCGCCTGCATCGCTATAATACTCGTCCTCGCCATTATACTCGACCGCTCCCCTACCATGCTCCTAACGGGTATAGGTGCATCGGCCGCAGTACTTATGCTCATATTCAAGGATAGCATCCTCGGACTCGTTGCAGGAGTACAACTATCAGCTAATAATATGCTCAAAGTTGGCGACTGGATAGCAATGTCCAAATATGGCATCGACGGCGTTGTCGAGGAGGTTGCACTAACCACCATTAAGATTCGTGCGTGGGATAACACCCTACAGACACTACCACCCTACCTGCTTATTAGCGAGCCCTTCGACAATTGGCAGGCAATGCGCGATTCAGGTGGACGACGCATAAAGCGTTCACTAAATATCGATATGACAAGTGTGCGCTTTGCAGATAGCGACCTTGTAGAAAAGCTGACATCGGGCGAACACACACAGGAGCTTATGAGACAGATAGAACAACAGCGCACTGATGGTAAGAGCATCACAAATCTCGACCTCTATATGTGGTGTATGAATAGATATATCATCAACCATCCCGACATCAACCACGATATGTTGATATTAGTGCGTCAGTTGCAGCCCAACCAGTGGGGTCTACCTATTGAGTTCTACTGTTTTTCGGCTAATGTCAACTGGGTGCCGTACGAAAATCTGCAATCGGAGATTATTTCATACGTCGTTGCCACCGCCCTGCTGTTCGACCTACGCATACACCAAGCGCCATCACAATTTGGCACGCAACAGGAGATGATCGAGACTGAGTAGATTGCAATGAAAAAAAATGTTGATTTCAACGATAGTATATAACAAATACATTATCAGCGAGTTAAATTACAACACGAAACTTCCGCTAAAAAAAAGTAAAAAAAACTTACAAAATATTTTGCAGATTAAAAAAAACACCTTATATTTGCACTCGCAATTAGGAACTAAACCAAATTTGCAAATGCCTCTTTAGCTCAGTTGGTAGAGCACGACACTCTTAATGTTGGGGTCCAGGGTTCGAGCCCCTGAGGGGGTACGAAGGACGGAAATCGTTGTGATTTCCGTCCTTTTTTCGTATAAATACGCTTGGTTTGGCGGTGTTCCGTGGCGGAATTAGGCAAAATCAAACCTCTCCACAACATTTGTTGAACCTATGCTGAACCAAAAGAAAAATTGCGTGAACCAAAATTTGTATGTTTGGCAGATGTTCGTATTTATATTTTTTGTAACTTTACAACGGAATAAAAAAATAACCAAAAATGAATACTTATAAATTAGGCTTTATCTCTGATGAGAAAATATATGGGCATGTAAAGCAAACTGTTCTGCTATATCAAAGAAAAATAGATCTTGCTAAGTTTAATGAAAATATAATTGATCCTATAAAACTTACATTTGATGCAAAAGTGTATGGTAAGACATTTGAGGATGTAATAGAGTCGGAATGTATTCGTCAAATAGATAAAACAAATACTAATCACATAGGATATTTTCATCAAAATCTATTCAAACTTGCGGGTAATGGTTGGGAAGTTCCCGATCAAGGTTTTGATGTAGTCAATAAACAACGTAAAATATATGTTGAGATGAAAAATAAGCATAATACCATGAATGCAGCTTCATCACAAGCAACATATATGGGCATGCAACAACAATTGTTAAATGAACCAGATGCAAACTGTTATTTAGTAGAAGTAATTGCTAAAAAATCACAAAATATAATTTGGGAGGGTACTTTTAAGGGCAAATTCTTATCTAACAAAAGAATTAGGAGAGTATCCATTGACAAGTTCTATGAAATTGTTTTTGGTGATAAAGATGCGTTCTATAAACTTTGTCAAGCATTGCCGACAATACTAGATGATGTAGTGGCTGAAACGAACACGGGCAACATCGAAAATACTGTATATTCTGAGCTTAAAGAGATTTCACCAGAAACATTGAAGAGTTTATATTTATTGGCATTTAGCACATACGAAGGATTTAAGACTGAACAATAATGTACGATTTTATATCTGTAAATATACTTGCCGATATATTAGGGGTATCAAGAAAATCCATCTCTTCATGGGCTAAGAGAAATTCGGTTAATACCACTTTTATAAGAGGTATTGAAGGGTTCTCTATTCAACAATTAACAGGTATTCCTCAAATTGATCGAATGTTGCATTCTTCTTGGGATGCTGAATTAATAACCAAACCCAAAAGGCAATACACATCCATTGAGTTGTTCGCTGGTGGTGGAGGTTTAGCATTAGGTATGGAGCAAGCAGGTTTTCATCATATAATGTTAAACGAATTTAATCACTGGGCATGTGAAACTTTAAGGTTGAATAGACCTAATTGGAATGTGGTTGAAGAGGACTTACATAATGTATCATTCGTAGAATACGATGGTAAGGTAGATTTCCTCTCTGGTGGATTCCCTTGTCAAGCATTCTCATATGCTGGCAAGCAGGGTGGTTTTGAAGATGCACGAGGCACGCTTTTCTTTGAAATGGCAAGAGCTATTAGTGAGTGCCATCCAAAAGTATTTATGGGTGAGAATGTAAAAGGTCTAACTTCCCATGATAACGGAAGAACCATTGACGTGATAAAAAATACTATCGCAGAATTAGGCTACACTTTGGTTGAACCTGAAGTATTAAAGGCTATTATGTATAAAGTCCCTCAAAAGAGAGAACGAATTATATTGATTGCGATAAGAAATGATATTGTCGACAAAGTAACTTTCAAATATCCAGACCCATATAAACGAGTAGTAACTTTAAGGGATGCATTTTTTAAGGGCGACCTGTATGAGTGTGATGTTCCAGAATCGGAAGGTCAGATGTATCCCAAACGAAAATTTGAAATTATGAGTATGGTTCCAGAGGGTGGCGATTGGCGTAATCTTCCGGAAGATATTCAGCGTGAATACTTAAAAGGCAGTTTCCATTTGGGTGGAGGAAAAACTGGTATGGCTAGAAGATTGGCGATGGACGAGCCTTCATTGACACTTACTTGTGCACCAGCTATGAAACAAACAGAGCGTTGTCATCCAGTTGAGACTAGGCCGTTAACAGTTAGAGAATATGCTAGAATCCAGACATTTCCAGATGATTGGCAATTTGCTGGGAAACGCGATGAACAATACAAGCAGATAGGTAATGCTGTTCCTGTTAATTTAGCGGCAGCAGTTGGAAGATCGTTGATAAGGCTGTTTAATGATATAGAAAATATAGATAAATAAACAATACCTCTCTGCCTATTGCGACAAAATGCGACAAATGTGTTGAACCTATACAGAACCTAATTTTGCGAAATAGGCGTTGTAGGTGCATAAAACCCAATACATTATACCCCCTGAGGGGGTACGAAGGACGGAAATCACAACGATTTCCGTCCTTTTTTCGTATAAATACGCTTGGCTTGGCGGTGGTCTGTGGCAGAATTAGGGCTCATTTCGAAAACACAGTGGGGATATATATAAAAAGATGCTATCTTTGCATCGTGTAAAGCGTTATTTATTAAAAATATTATAATCCAACAACTATGAAAATTAAATCGCTTATAATGCTGGCAGCTGCCGTAGCAATGGTATCGTGTGGTGGAAACGCCTCAAAGAGCTCAACTGCTGAGCAGCAGGCTGAGGCTGCTATCGAGCAGGCGGCAATGGAGATTGATGCTCTATTGACGGATGCCGCAAACCTTACAAACCAGCAGGTGGTAATTGAAGGTATATGCACCCATATTTGCAGTCACGGTGGTCGCAAGATATTCTTGATGGGTAGCGACGATACAAAGATTATTCGCATAGAGGCGGCAGAGCTTGGTGCATTTGACCAGAAGTGCGTAAACAGCATCGTTAAGGTCGGGGGCATATTGCGTGAGGAGCGTATCGACGAGGAGTATCTCAAGCAGTGGGAGGAGCGTATTGCGACAAATACCACTGATGAGCACGGCGACGACGAATCGGGATGCGACACCGAGAAGGCTGCGCGTGGCGAGACTGGGAACACAGCTGCAGAGCGCATAGCAGACTTCCGCACAAAGATTGCAGCACGCAACGCTGCCGAGGGTAAGGAGTATCTTTCATTCTACTTTGTAGAGGCTTTAGCGTATGAAGTTGTCGAGTAACGATATACGTCGTTGGTGTAGACTTCTGCACCGCGATATATCATTTCTGTTTTCAGGGATGGTGCTGATATATGCCATATCGGGGCTATATATGAACCACCGCGATACCATAAACCCGCACTACTCTATAACTGTCACAGAGTGTGTGCTTGAAGACCTACCCACACAGGCGGAAATCAACCGTGAGGTTGTCGAGGATATTATGGGCGATATGGGAGTGACCGAGCGTTACACCAAGCACTACTTCCCCAAGCCTAACAATATAAAAGTATTCCTCAAAGGCGGCTCGTCGCTCGAGGTAGACCTCACATCGGGCAAGGCTGTGTATGAGTCGTTGCGCCGTCGACCATTGGTTAGCACTATGACGACGCTTCACTACAACCCTGGAGAGTGGTGGACGTGGTTTGCCGACATCTTTGCCATAGCGTTGATTACGCTAACGCTCACAGGTCTTATTATGATTAAGGGCAATAAGGGTCTTTGGGGGCGCGGAGGCATCGAGCTACTTATAGGCATAGCAATACCTATTATTCTGCTGCTATTTTGCAAGTGATAGAGCACATAGATAGCAAGAAGAGGGGTGACACATCATTCTATAATTATCTTCGGCAGCGAATTAACTTTCGTTGCCGAATTTATTTATACAGAGACCGTTAAGGCTGTTTTTCTATTTTACCCAAACGAGATTCCGAGAGTATTGTAATTTGCAATATTTTTTGTACCTTTGTATAATTGTGCGTCGCACACTTAATTCGCAAGCAAATAATACAGAAAATATTATGTCATACATTCAGGAGCAACGCCCCTACCTTGCGCCCGAGGTCGAGGTTGTCGAGACTGCCGTTGAGCAGGGCTTTCAGAACTCTAACGAGGATCCCGTTTTAGACCCCGAGCAGGACTGGTAGCCTGCAAAAACTCAAAAAAATGAAAATAACAAACATAAAATAACTATGAAACGCTTTCTATTTTTTGCAGTCGTTGCAACGTTGTTTGCAGCCTGCTCGAAGGATGCTCTCGACGAGCAGCAGGGCATCCAAAACATCGTCGACGAGGCTCCCGCGACGCTTACCGTCGGCTTCGAGGATGACGAGACTCGTATCCAGCTAAACTCGGCGCAAAAGACCGTCTGGACAAAGGGCGACCTTGTATCGGTATTCTACCTCTCTGATGCTAACCAGCAGTGGCAGTACACAGGCGAGACTGGCGCACGCACAGCAAAACTGACACGTGTTAATGCGGGTAATGCAACAACCACTACAACAGGTGTCGTTGTTGTGTACCCCTATAACGAGAACTACTATCTCAACACTCGTACTCTGAACGTTAAAGCTACGCTTCCTGCCACACAGACCTACCTTAAGGATAGCTACGGTTTGGATGGTAATATTATGATTTCGCAGAGCGAGTATAACAATATCTCGCTTAAGAATGTATGTGGCTGGCTGAAGTTGCAGCTTACGGGCAATGGCGAGCAGATAAAGTCTATCACCGTGCGCGGTAACAATGGCGAGCAGGTTGCTGGCGAGCTGTATATCAATTCGGCAGATGCTAC
>JAEIGA010013578.1_pt1 | contig 12398 bp, 7 predicted proteins | sample 9270691 | NCBI WGS metagenome assembly JAEIGA01 (sample SAMN17057246, study PRJNA624740) | gut metagenome | biome: biome; isolation source: fecal sample | host: Bos grunniens | place: China: Xizang | collected 2019
CACCACCACCGAGCCCGAGGTCACCACCACCGAGCCCGAGGTCACCACCACCGAGCCCGAGGAGACCACCACCGAGCCCGAGGAAACCACCACCGAGCCCGAGGAAACTACCACCGAGCCCGACACCACTCCCCTGCCCCAGCCCGAGACCATTGCGACAGATCCTGTTAAAAACTATCGTTATAAGGGTAACGTAACCTCCATAAACGGTGTTGCGTACGACCTGAACGGCTACCATGACATGGTCGCTGATCCCAAGGTACACGTGATAGGCGAGCAGGATGGCATCGTCCTTGGTGCCAACAACCGTCTTTACCTGACGGGCTATGCCCTGATGAACGGCGGCCAGAAGGGCATCTACTGGTCGATCGATGGCGAAAACTGGTTCTCCTTCGTAGGCGGCAGCTACGCTGACGCTACCGATGAGATCATCGCCGTAGTAACGGATGAGAACTCTGCGTGGTGTTTGACGGTACCCGTCGCTTCCAATGCCGTTTTCACGAACGTCGTTGCCGATCTGTCTGCATACGCAGGTCAGACCGTCACCGTTAAAGTCGCCGTTGGCGGCACTCAGGCCGGTCTTTGCCACTTCCTCACCCTTGAAGTAACCGTTGGGGGCGCGTCCAATGACGCGGCAGGTCTGCCCACCCTCAACGGCAAGACTCCCTACGAGGCATACGAGAGCGTTCGCGAGCAGATCGACGGCATCCTCTCCAACTGCCAGGAAAACAGCACCGCCAACCAGTACCTTAGCTACATGGGTCAGACCAAGCTGATGCAGACGGTTGAATCGGTCAGCAAGGTGAACGGCAACGATCTTGAGTCCATCTCCACTACCGTCAATTATATGGACAGCACCACCTCGGTCACCAAGTCCTACTACAAGGATGGCTGGCTCTACGGCGAGCAGGACGGCATGACCTTCAAGGCACAGCTCACCATGGAGCAGATGTACGCCATTGTATACGGCACCGATGCCGCCAATGAGGAAAAGATTCTGAATATGCCCGAGAGCTGGTTCAAGGACGTAGGCTTTACCCAAAACGATGACGGCACCTACAGCATCCGCGTGCTGCTGGAGGGTGACAGAGTTGAGGAAGTCATCGGCCGCCTTGGTATTGCCGACATGGCGGCCTTGGGTATGGAGCTCTCCGACCTTTGCTACAACATCGTTCTGGATGCAGAGGGTAACTTCGTCAGCATCATCTACACCTTCCGCCTGACTATGGATCTCGAAGGCGAGATCATGGTGATTGATTCCGAAAGCATCATCACCTATACGGGCATTGGCACTACCACCGTTACCGTACCCGACGGTTGCGACAGCTACGTTGATGTAACCGACCAACTCATCAATTCCATCGCTTGATCTTCGTTTTCATGCTCCCGCCCTCGGTGGCGGGAGCATTTCGTTTATCTATATCCCCTCGTCACGCAGTTTTCACCAAAGATTATAAAAAAGCAGAACTTCCCTATTGACATTTCTTTTTCGACATGGTATAATAATTGTGTTTTAATGCAACCGCCGATGGAATTTTCTACGCCTTGCATTAAATATTACAACACATAAGGAGAAACAACATGAAAAACCGTTACCTGATCCTGCTCGCAGGTCTGCTGGTAGCCGGCAGCATGCTTCTCGTTGCCTGCGGCGACAAGAACGACAAGCCCGCTGACACCAAGGCTCCCACCGTTGCACAGACTGACCCCGCAACTGACCCCGCTGAGGATACCTCCGCTCCCGCTGAGGACACCTCCGCTCCTACCGAGGACAACACCACCGCTCCTGCCGAGGACGACACCACCGCTCCTACCGAGGACAGCACCACCGCTCCTGCCGAGGACAGCACCACCGCTCCTGCTGAGGACAACACCACCGCTCCTGCTGAGGACAACACCACCGTTCCCTCCGAGGATACCACCGAGCCCGACGTGGTCCTGCCCTACGAGTACTGGCAGGATGCCCGGTATTACGTTCCCCACGTTGCCTTTGATGAGATCAAGGCGAACGGCACGAACATCAAGCCCGCCGAGTTTGACAAGGCTGTGGCCATTGAGGTTTCCAATACCGTCTCCGCGCTGTACCTTTGGGGCTGGGCTGCCGTTATGGCAGAGCCCTACGAGTTCGGCTACGTCATTGATGACGGTGAGATTATTATGAATTCCGAGTTCACCGTCGAGGCAGAGCAGAACGTTGTTGACGCCATTGCAAACGTAGGCGGCCTGACGGGCAACCGTTTTGCGATCGCCGTTGATGTTGCCGCTCTGGAGGGCGCACACAACATCAAGGCTCTCGTTCAGCTCGACGGCCAGTACATCATCATTGCCGAGTGCAACATCAACAAGGATGGCGTTACCGATACCGAGGAAACTCAGCCCGATGCCAATCCCGATAACGTCTACGAGGTAGACATTTCCACTCTGGCAGATCAGGGCGGCTACAAAGCCAACTTCGCCGCTGCCGGCTACACCAAGCCCCTCTTCCAGCTGGGCTATGGCAACAACATTTACCTGGGTGAGATGGATCTCTCCAAGTACTCCTCGGTACGCATCCAGTACGGTTGCGACGGCGGTGCCGGCACCGAGGCAAACTTTGCAGCCCTGAATGGCGATACCCCCATCGGTCTGAAGAGCACCAATGACTACTACGGTAACTCCGGTGAGTACAACATGGAGGGCGATATCGCTCACGCCGATATGGTCTTCAGCTCCAACGGCTGGGCAAGCGGCGCAAGATGGATCGAGATCGATCTGACGGGTGTTGATTACAACGGTGAAGTTTACGTAGCCGTTCACAACCCCAAGGGCACCGGAATCGCTATTTCCGCTATCGAGTTCATTCTGGCCGAGGCTCAGGCTTAAGGCTTAGAAATCTCCGTAAGCCTACCCCGCACATGCGGGGTAGGCTTCTTTTTTTGGTCTATTGCACGACAACCATCTTCATTTCACTACAAAAGCGATTTCCCTATTGACATTTCCGATTCAAAATGTTATAAGCTGATACCACCGCTGACACCACTGCACAGACTGACCCCGCAACCGACCCCGCTGAGGATACCTCCGCTCCTGCCGAGGACACCTCCGCTCCTGCCGAGGATACCTCCGCTCCTGCTGAGGAGGAATCCACCGAGCCTACCGACGAGCCCGTCGCCCCGAAGTTGAGACCATGGTTGCAACTCCCTCCGCCGCCATCCTCTACGCCGGCTTTGCCGACACCATCAATGGCGTTCCTATGGAGAACGGATGGGACACGGTTAAAGGCTACGCAACCCTCGATGAATCGGGCAACCAAACGTTCATTGAAGGCCAACGTGCAGGCGTAACCACGACCGATAACAAGATCGCCTTTACGGGTGCAGCGCTCATCAGCGGCGGTCAGGATAAGTTTTTCTATTCGCTCGACGGTACGAACCGGGTAGAGATCACCGAGATTCAACGCAACGATATCGTTGATATTTGGGTCGTGATCTGGGCCGGTGCGAATGGTGGTCTGACCGAGGAAGGTGTCGTCCTTGAGGGCGGTATGTACAACGCGGTGATCGACCTTTCCGCTCACGCAGGTGAGACCGTTACCGTATACGTGGCTGTTCGCAGCGTTGCCACCCATGAGGGGGCACAGCAGCTCTGCCACCTCTTCACCTTTACCGACGTAACCGTTGCATAAGCATATCCCCTCGTCCGTGTGACATCACATGGACGAGGGGATACTTTTTTTATTTGGAAAATATCAGCGAATGCGCTCGCCGAGCTTGGTGGCTGGATCGAGGAACAGGACGCGCACGTCCTCCTCGCCCGAGGCAAGGATCATGCCGTTGGATTCCACGCCGCAGAGCTTGGCGGGAGCAAGGTTGGTGACTACGACCACCTTCTTGCCGATCAGGTCTTCAGGCTTATACCACTTGGCAATGCCCGAAACAACCTGACGCTGCTCGTAGCCGAGGTCGATCTGCAGCTTGAGCAGCTTCTTTGCCTTGGGAATAGGCTCGCAGGCGATAACCTGCGCCACGCGGAGATCCACCTTCATGAAGTCGTCAAAGCAGATCTCTACGATGCCCTCGGGCTTGGCGACGGGCTCTGCCGCCTTCGCCGCCTTTTCAGCCTCGGCGATCTTTGCCTGACGGATGGCCTCCAGCTCCTCAAGCTTCTTCTTCTCATCCACACGGGCGAACAGCACGCGAGACGTACCTACGGCCGAGCCGGGCTGAATAGCGCCGAACTTGCCGCTGTCCTTACCGCCCACGGTGCCGTAGGTAACGGCATCTGTACCCAGCATGGAAAGAATCTCCTCGGCAGTGGCGGGGATGAAGGGACGGAGCAGGACCGCGCCCCAGCGGATGGTCTCGAGCAGGTTATAGAGCACCGTACCAAGCCGAGCGGACTGCTCGGGATCCTTGGCGAGCGACCACGGGGTAGTCTCGTCAATATACTTATTGGCGCGGCGGAGCATGGTAAAGATGCACTCCAGCGCATCGGCAACATGGTAGGTATCCATATTGGCGACAACACCCTCGTAGGCGGCCTCGCACGCGGCTACCAGCTCGGCATCCAGCGCGTTCTGCTCGTCGCTGCCCTGAATGCAAGTAGCAACACGGTCGAAATACTTATTCTGCATATCCAGCGTGCGCTTGACGAGGTTACCGAGGTTATTGACGAGGTCGGTATTGAAGCGGCTGATGACCGACTCGTAGGTGATAGAGCCGTCGGAGTTATAGGGCATCTCGGCGAGGGCGTAGTAGCGCACGCCGTCCACTGTAAAGTGTTCTGCCAGCTCGTCGGCGTAGATGACGTTGCCGCGGGACTTGGACATCTTATCCATACCGAAGTTGAACCAGGGGTGACCGAACACCTTGTCGGGCAGGGGGAGATCCAGCGCCATGAGGAAGATGGGCCAGTAGATCGTGTGGAATCGGAGGATGTCCTTACCGATCACGTGGACATTGGCGGGCCAGAGGCGGCGGAACTTCTCGCTCTGCTCCTCGTAGGTCTTATCGGGATCGTAGCCGATGGCGGTGATATAATTGGTCAGGGCATCCAGCCACACATAGGTGACGTGACGGGGATCAAAGCTGACGGGAATACCCCATGTAAAGGAGGTACGCGACACGCAGAGATCCTGCAAGCCTGCCTTGAGAAAGTTATTGACCATCTCCTTGCGGCGGGACTCGGGCTGGATGAAGTCGGGGTTGGCCTCGATATGCGCCATAAGGCGATCGGCGTACTTCTGCATATTGAAGAAGTATGCCTCCTCACTGGCCCTCTGCACGTCGCGTCCGCAATCGGGGCACTTGCAGCCAGCCGCCTGCGTATCGGTAAAGAAGGACTCGCAGGGGACGCAATACCAGCCCTCGTAGCGATCCTTGTAAATATCGCCCTTATCGTAGAACTTTTTAAAGATCTTCTGCACGGCCGCCTCGTGGTAGTCGTCGGTGGTGCGGATAAAGTGGTCATACTTGACGTTCATCTTGTCCCACAGCTCGCGGATCTCGCCCGCGACGCCGTCAACGTAGGCCTTGGGGGTAATGCCCGCCTCGCGCGCCAGATCCTCAATCTTCTGACCGTGCTCGTCGGTTCCCGTACACATGAAAACGTCATAGCCCATCTCCCGCTTGTAGCGAGCGACCGCATCGGTCATAATAGCCTCGTAGGTATTGCCGAAATGAGGCTTCTTGGAAGCGTAGGCAATCGCGGTGGTGATATAGAATGCGGGTTTCGTACTGTTCATGATCTAACTCCTTACTGCCTGGGCTCGAATGGGAGCCGCGACTTGAAAATTCCACGGGGAGAGGGTGTTACCACACCCTCTCCCGGTTATGTTGATTATGTGATTACTGAACCTCGGTCGACGAGATCTCTTCGGTCGAGAACTCAATGGACGAGATGGTAATGGAAGCGCCTGCGGCGGCGGTCTTACGGAAGTAGATACCGAGTCTGGTGATATATCCCAAGGGTCTGCGGAATTCGCTTGCATCAAATACCACGGTATGGAATTCACCGTCAGCCGTCAAGTTCTCCTCGAGTGCGGTTGCCTTGGGGGGCTCGATCATGGTACCGTATGCGGCGGATATACACAGACGGTCGGTGCCGCCCGCCTCCACCTTGTAGGTGATGCGGATACTCTTGACACGCTCAGAGGGAACGGCATCCACCAAACCGGCCGTCATCTTGAGGGTCAACTCGGTGTTATTGCCCACGGCGGTAGAGGTCATGGTCAGGCCGTCAGCTCCAAACTGGGTGTCGATACCATCGATATGGTCCACGATGCTCTCAAACTTCTCCTGAACGGTTGCGTCGGTCAGGTCGATGCGGCTCAGCAGATCGGCATCCTCGGAGGACACGTAGGGGGCAGAGCCCGTGGTGGTGTAGCGGTAGTTGTAGCGTCCAACGGGAGCCGTGTCGCCGTTGACATACCACTTCATGATGTCACCATCCTCCAGGGTGTTATCGGTCCACTTGAAGTCAATGGTGAAGTCATAGCAATCATTGGCAATGCCCAGCATAGTCTTGGGGATAGCCACCGTCATGACGTTGCCCTTAACCGAGTATGTTACCTTGCCAACCACCTCGGTTTCAAAGCCATTGCCGGTGAATCTCTCCAAGGTTGCGGTGGTCTCGTTTTCGGGATTGGTCTTGTTGAGAATGTACTCATAGCCCTCCCAGCTCTTATCGCCGTTACCCATATCCAAGTAGAGGCGCATCCAGTAGGCGTCGGTATAGGGGGTCAGATTCTCCACCGTACGCACCATGAAGTACACGGTCTCGTAATCGCGCGCGACCTTGCAATCGTAGATGTCGTTACGCCCCGTATCGTTGGTGTAGTGGTAGCACTGGTTGGTAGCAGGGTTCTTATAGCCCAAAGAATCGCGGTCGGGCAGACCAAAATAATCGTTGTAGGTAGGGCCTACGTTTGCCCACTGACCAAATCCGCCTTCCACGTCGATCAGCTTTTCGGGGCTCGCCTGCTCAATGGCATCGGTGCCCTTGTACTGACGGATCATAGATACGAGCTGGTAGTAGTAGTGGTCCTTCATGATGCCGCTTGAGGGCTCGCAGTCACGGCTGTACTCGGCGTTGTACTGGTCAACGAAGCAATCCTCGTAACCCTCCCAGGCGCTGTTTCTCATAGCCACCCACTCGTTCCAGCCCGTAACGAACACCACGCTGGGATCGACCTTCAGGGCATTTTCCCACTGCTGTTCGAAGCACGCACCATAGAACAGGGCGTTTTCACGGGTGTCGTAGCCCCTGGAGGTCCAGGTGCGTCCAATGATGTTGGTGCCGCTCATGGGGGCGAGCTTGGAATTGACGTAGTCGTGATTGAGTGCCACACCAACCGTAATCTGCTCCACCTTGCCCGAGGCGTTCTGGTAGTACGCCTGCGGATAACGGGAGAGCCAGCCCCAAGCGTTCCTGTCCGTCCCCTTGTCCATATAGTCGGGCTTGTTGGCACGGAAATTGAAGAACTCATAAATGGTCTTGTGCAATTCGTTGTTCCTACGATCCAAAGCTGATGCGTGACCCATGATCATGGGCTTGCCGTCCAGCTTGTACCAGACGTCCTGATACAGTCCCTTCGAGTAGATGTCTTCATACAGTCTCTCAAGCTGAATGGCGGTTTCCTTATTGGAAGCAAAATTGAGCATGAAGGATACGTCGGGGGCATCCACGCCCTGCGCTCTCGCCTCAGAGAACACCTTCATGACCTTTATCGCAGTATCCATCCAAAGATAGGTGCCGTTGGTGCAATCAAAGAACACAACGTCCACACCTGCGGAGGCTAAAAGTTCTGCCTGCTTGCGGATGACCCACTCGTCGTCACCGTCATAGTAACCGTAAATGGGCTCATCCCAAAAATGGTACGCCCCTTGGCCCTTTATGGTATACACGCCGAGCTTTCGCAGAGCAATCGGGGTCATGGAAAAGTAATCCTGCTCCGTGTAGCCCTGAGCGAGAAGGGTGTCGATATTCTTTTGGTTGTTGTATGCGATCTGAGCAGGGTGGGCATCTTTTCCAATACCTCCATCTGCAAAGCTACCATGCCACGTCCAGTAGAACATGGCGACCGTCTTGTCCTCGCGCCGATCCCCTGTGTCGGTATTAATGGGTACGACGCGGCCTAAACCGTCCACGCACACCCACTGGGTATTATCCACGGTATGGGCAGCACTCGTATCCACGGTGCTGTCATCCAGCGAGGGATCGTAGGTTTCCCACGTCAAGGAATCTTTCACGGTGGTCACCTCCTCGGTTTCAGACACAGATTCATCGGGAGCGGTATCGGTCTGTCCCGCGGTGGTCACTTCTCCCTGCGTATCATCAGGAGTATCGCCCTTCTCGCACGCCGCAAAGCACAAGAGAGCAGTCGCAATCAAGGCAGCAGCGGCGAGCAGGCGCCGTTTCTTTGTCTTCATGTTCGTTCTCCTATCTTGGATAATTCGCATAGCCATGGCACACCCGTGGATTTGACACAATTATACCATAATTCCTACCCTATTTCAATAGATATGGTAGCAATTTCACAAACAAGTCACATTTCCACACCCAAATGAACCGCCAGTTTTTCAATGAGATCGGCGATCGCACCCTCGTCGCAATGGCAGAGGTGGAAGCGCGTCGCCGCCTGGACCGCATCAAGTGCGTTTTCGGGGCAGCCCGCCAGGTCGGCGGCACGTAGCATGGGAAGATCGTTCTCGTGATCGCCCACGGCAACCGTCAGAATGGGGTGGCCCAGCTCGGCGGCAAGACGGTCGGCCACCAGCCGCATAGCAGATGCCTTGGTACATCCCTTCGCCTGCAGCTCGTAAAACGTAGGGGAGGACGTGCTGTATTCCAGCGCATCCCCGAACCGCGCCTCGACTAAGGGACGGACGGTGGCCAGATCGGCGGCATCTCCGCGCACAACGATTTTGAACCACTGCGCGCCGTCGATTTCCCACTCGTCGACAGGCAGGAGCACCGCCTCGGCGTTGGTCATGCGCCCCAAATCGTACTGCAATACGGGTGGCATTCGGTTGATGTCGGCCAAAAATCCCGTTTCGGTGGACACGCGAACGCCCACGTCGGGGTGAAGCTCGTGGACATAGCGCACCACGTCCCGCACGAGGGTGGGATCCATGGCTGTCTTGCTGATCGCGCGGTCGCTCTGCCCATCCCAGACATACGCGCCGTTGGCGGTGATGAGGGGGGCATTGAACAGCTCCCTGTACTGCGGGATGGAGCGGGTGATATTCTGACGGATTCGCCCCGTGGCGGCGGTGAAATGACCGCCGAGAGTCTTGAATTTCTCAACTGCCTGCAGATTGCGTTCCACAAGGCGGGTACGAATTCCAAAAAAGGTACCGTCAAGGTCGGTTGCGATCAGAACGTTTCGAAAATCAGCCATGCGCGCTCTCCTCTCGCAAAAGATTCAGCAGAGCTGTGAAATCGGCGGGCAGGTCACAAGCAAAGTGCATGGGCTCGCCCGTGCGCGGATGAATCAAGGCAAGCTCCTTGGCGTGCAGGCATTGGCCGTGCAGCAGCGCCGCGTGGTGCTTGCCGAAGCGCGTTCCGTCTCCTCCGTACACGGGGTCACCCAGCAGGGGATGCCCGCCCGACGCCATGTGCACGCGGATCTGGTGGGTGCGCCCCGTTTCCAGCTTGCATTGGATATAGGTGAAGGACTGACCCCAGCGTGCGCCGACAGAGTACCTCTCCAACACCGACACGTGGGTGACAGCCTCACGGATCGCCGAGCCGCCCCCCTGTCCTGCGACACCCGCGGGGAAGGTCGCCATTTTCTTGCGGTCCACGGGATTGCGCCCGATGGGGAGATTCACCGTCATAGCGTCCTCACGCAGATTCCCCACGCAGATGGCGTGGTAGATGCGGCTGACGGTATGGGTCTTGAGCTGGGCGGCGAGGGCGGTATGGGCAGCATCGTTTTTGGCGACCACCAAAAGTCCGCCGGTATCCTTGTCGATGCGGTGAACGATGCCGGGACGGCGCACGCCACCGATGCCTGACAGACTGTCCCCGCAACGGTACAGCAGCGCATTGACCAGCGTGCCGCTGTAATTGCCCGGTGCGGGATGCACCACCATGCCCGTGGGCTTATTGACCACGATGATATCGCCATCCTCGTACACTACGTCGAGGGGAATTTCCTCGGGAGTCACGTCGCACTCATCGGGCTCGGGGTAGGTAACGGTAAGCAGATCTCCCTCACGCAAGCGTGTATTCTTATCGGGCGTGGCGGTGCGGCGGGTCTTCCCTGCCGTAGTTTCCCACGCAACACATCCCGATTCAATCAGGCGCACCGCCTCGGCGCGGGTCACGCCGCACGCATCCGAAAGGTAGCGGTCAAGCCGCGCGCCCACGCCGCTTGCATCAACGGTCAGCACATCCACCCGCGCGTCACCCTCGGCATCCTCGGGCAACGTGAATACGCGCTCGTCACTCGCCATCATAAGTTGCCTCCTCGGCGGGTTCGTCGGTCTCAGCGCTCACAGGAGCAACCTCCGCCTGCTTTTGGGCACGGGTTTCGGCGATCATGGTGCGGATGACCCACAAAAGCATGAGTCCCGCGCCCACACAGACAAAGGAATCCGCCACGTTAAATACGGCGAAATTGATGAGGCGGAAGTCAATCATATCCACCACGTAGCCCAGCGCCACGCGGTCGATCATGTTACCAATGCCGCCACCCACGATGAAGGAAAGTGACAGGCACTCGATGCGGTCGGTGGGCTTTTTGATCAGCATATACCCCAAAATGCCCACAATGGCCACCGAGGACACCACCATAAAGAACCAGCGGCTGTCCTTCATCATGCCGAACGCCGCGCCGGGGTTTTCCACGTAGGTCAAGTGCAACACGCCCTCCCACAGCGGCACGGTATCCACTGTTTTCAGGTAGAGAATGGTGAGATATTTGGTGATCTGGTCGAGAAAGACCGCTATTGCCATGATGGCCAACCAGATATACATAAAACGGTCATCCTTTCAAAAAATCACCGAGAGGGGGCGTTGCCCCGACACCCGGTGACGTATTTTTTGCACGCTCCACCACCTATGACGGCGGAGCGTGCGTATGGTGTTTTTTACGCGCCAAATACCACCTTGTGGCATCTGGGGCAGAGGCAACCCTCGCCCTCCTCGCTGACGTCGGCAATGCTGTCGGTCACGAAGGTCCAGCAACGGTCGCACTTCTTACCCTCGGCAGGCTCAACCAGCACGGCGATGCCCGAAACGGTCTCGGCAAACGCGCCCTCGGGAGCCTCGCCCTTGACCACAGTAGCCTGAGAGGTGATGAACATAGTGGGAAGCTCTGCGGCAAAGCCGTTCAGCACGGCGTACTGAGCCTCGTCGGCGGTGTAGACCGTGACCTTGGCATCCAGCGACTTACCGATCATCTTGGCGGCGCGGGCCAGCTCCAGCGCCTTCATGACGTCGTCACGCAGGGCGAACAGCTCGTCCAGAGCGGCGGCCTCGGGGAATGCCTTGCCGGTCAGGCGCTCGTCGTAGGTGGGCATTTCATTGAGGAACACACTGCGGCTGTCCTCAGATGCGGCGTGGGGCATAGCCTTCCAGATTTCCTCGGAGGTAAAGCAGAGGATGGGCGCTACCAGACGGGTCAGAGCAGACAGCACGGTGTACATGGCGGTCTGACCGGCGCGGCGGGACAGAGTAGCCTTGCCGTCGGTGTACAGACGGTCCTTGGTGATGTCCACGTAGAGCTTAGACAGATCAACGGTACAGAAGTTGTTGATGGCGTTGTATGCGATGTGGAACTCGTAGCCGTTGTAAGCATCGCGGCAGACCTTGGTCAGCTCGTTGGCTCTTGCGATGATCCACTTGTCGATCTGCTGGAGGTCGGCAGTAGCCACCATATCGGTATCGGGGTTGAAGTCACCCAGATTAGCCAGCAGAATACGAGCGGTATTACGGATCTTGCGGTAAACCTCGGAGAGCTGGCGGAAAATGGCGTCGGAGCAGCGGACGTCCACGTGGTAGTCGCAGGAAGCAGCCCACAGACGGACGATATCGGATCCGTACTTGTTGATCATCTCGGTGGGATCCACGCCGTTACCCAGAGACTTGTGCATGGCGCGGCCCTCGCCGTCCACGACCCAACCGTGGGTCAGGACCTGCTTGAAGGGTGCTCCGCAGTCCAGAGCGCCCACGGAGGTGAGCAGAGAGGACTGGAACCAGCCGCGGTACTGGTCTGCGCCCTCCAGATACACGTCAGCGGGCCACAGATCGGGGGTGCGATACATGAGGGATGCGTAGTGGGTGGAGCCGGAGTCGAACCAGCAGTCCAGGGTATCCTTTTCCTTGGTGAAGGTCTTACCGCCACAGTGAGGACAGGTCAGGCCCTCAGGAATCAGCTCCATAGCTTCCTTCTCGAACCATACGTTGGAACC
>JAEIGA010013579.1_pt1 | contig 12398 bp, 11 predicted proteins | sample 9270691 | NCBI WGS metagenome assembly JAEIGA01 (sample SAMN17057246, study PRJNA624740) | gut metagenome | biome: biome; isolation source: fecal sample | host: Bos grunniens | place: China: Xizang | collected 2019
AATTCCATTTGAGCCATCTGTTTGTGCAGTTCTGACTGTTCTTCTTCGATCATGGAGATCAGTTCATTTTCGTTTTCAGCCTGATAATAACGGCTGATCATATCAAGGCTCATACTGAAACCACGGAGCTTTCTCAGATGGATCAGAGTAATGTAGTCTTCGGTCGTGTAGTTATAGTAACCATTTTTTTCTTGTCCGGGTTTTAAAAGTCCCTTGATCCGGTAGGAGCGTATCGTTTCCGGATTGATACCGGTAAGCAGTGAGAGGTTTTTAATATTCATAAACTGAATCCTAAAATTGTTGATTATTGTTGACCCTGTAATAAATACAGGGTTTTCAATAATTATATAGAATTGTCAAAAAACAGACAATCTAATGGAGGAAAGAAAATGAAAAAAACTCTTAAACTGGTTTCTGCTTTTTTGCTCTCCGCTTCCATGGCAGCGTGCTCTTCGCAGAGCGCAGCTCCTGCCCAGGAAGAAGCAGGAAAGTTTACTGCAGGAACGTATTCAGCGACTGTTGAAGGTTTTGGCGGTCCGGTAACAGTTACTATCACCACTGATAAAAATGCTGTTACGGATGTCAAGATCGAAGGCGAAAAAGAAACTCCTACAGTCGGCGGTGCTGCTCTTGAAGATCTGACTAAGCAGGTCCTCGAAGCTGGTTCCGGTGAGATCGATGGTGTTTCCGGAGCTACATTAACATCCAACGCTGTCAAAGAAGCTGCTGCTTCTGCGCTTGCACAGGCAGAAGGAAAGACAGAAGAAACATCAGCTGAAGTCAAAGCAGGCACTTATACCGGTACAGGTGAAGGTTATAACGGACCTGTTGAAGTATCTGCGACGATCGATGAAAACGGAAAACTGACAGCTCTGGAAGTAACATCCAGCGGTGAAACGGATCATGTCGGTACAGTTGCATTTGACATTATGATCCCTGAAATGCTTGAAGCAGGAGGCTCCGGTGTAGATAACGTTTCCGGAGCTACTTTCTCAAGCAGAGCTCTGAAAGAAGCTGTCAATGCAGCTGCTGCTGAAGCAGGTGTCAATGCTTCCGAATTCTCCAAGGCAGTTGCTGCACCAGCTGCCGGTGATCCTGTTGAAGGAACATGGGATGTCGTTGTTGTCGGTGCCGGCGGTGCTGGTATCGCAGCAGCAGCTCAGGCTGCCCAGAATGGAGAGACAGTTCTCGTAATCGAACAGAATGCTGAAGTCGGCGGCAACACTCTGGTTTCCGGCGGTCAGTATCAGTCTGTAATGCCTTATCTGGTATGGGATCCTGCAGATCCTGATGCAACAACAGGTACAGGTTATGACGGAAAAACATACAACAAAGTTAAGTCCGTCAGCGGATGCATTAATGAGCTGAAAACGATCCTCAATTGGAATGAAGCAGAATTTGATGAAGCTTACTATGTTGACAATGAATATGTCATTGGTGACATCGGTGAACTCTCCAAACATGGCGTACATGCTGATTATCTGCCGATTCTGAAGGAACTGAAGCAGGAGATCACAGCTTATCTTGCATGGGCACAGCCTAAACTTGATGCAGGAACACCTGAATCCGAACTGACACTGTTCTCCACACTGAATCTCCACAAATTCCAGACATACTATGGTGGTCTGAGACAGTCTGCAGATAAGTCACAGTGGATCTATGGCGACGTTGATCTCGTCAGCCAGTTCATTGATGATGGTCAGGATCTGAAGCCTTGGCTCGAATCCATGGGTTCAACATTCATTGAAGACACACAGCCTACTCTGATCGGTGCTCTCTGGTACAGAGAAAATGAATTCATCGGTGCAGAAGTAGATACAGACGGCGATGGCAAGACAGAAACTTACGGCGGACGCTGGGGTACATACTTTGTAGCTCCTATGACAGCGTTCCTGAATGCTAACGAAGAGAATGAGCTGATGAAGCGCACAACAGCTACTGATCTGATCATTGAAGACGGCAAGGTTACAGGTGTCAAGGCTGAAATGTATGACGGCACACCTGTTACTGCTCATGCTAATAAGGGTGTTATCCTGGCAACAGGCGGCTACGCAGCCAACATTAAACTCGTTCTTGATGAGAACATTTACTGGTCTTCTGAATATCTGACAAGCAGCACACAGACAACAAACCGTTCCTCACTGGTTGGCTCCGGTATCGAAATGGCTGAAGAAGCCGGCGCAGCAGTAACAGGCATGGGCTTCACACAGCTGATGCCGATCTCCTGGGTAGACAACGGCGACCTGGCATTCGGCGGCGGCAACTATGCAGCCTGGATCAATCCTTCCACAGGAAAGAGATTCGTAGACGAAGGTTCCGAACGTGACGTTCTGTCACTTGCCGAATTCAGAAACGGTATGGAAGTCAACGGTACAAAGGGTGTCTTCATTGAGATCTACAATGCTGAACAGATGATGCCTGCTCCGAAACAGCTGGATGAAGGCGACTACGAAGGCAGATACTACAGAGTTCATGCAAATGCTGAAGAACTTGGAGCTCTCCTCAAGAAAGTCGGTGCTGGGTGTGATGCTGAAACAGTAATCGATACACTGACGAAGTATGACATGGCTGTCATGGGTCAGGGTGAATTCGAAGATGCACCGAAAGCTATCGCTTCCAGAACTATAGGCAATGTTGAAAAGAACGAAGACGGTACATACAAAGTTGATTCCTATGATCTGGAAAACACACTCGTTACAGTACGTCTGATGGCTCCTTCAACCCACCATACAATGGGCGGTATCGTTGTAGATACAGATCGCCATGTACTGGATGGTGACGGAAATATCATTGAAGGTCTGTATGCAGCAGGTGAAGTTACAGGCGGTATCCACGGCGGCAACCGTCTGGGCGGAAATGCGATCGTTGAGATCTTCGTGTCCGGCCGTACAGCAGCTAATGCTGTAACAGCAGACAACCAGTAATCAATATTACTGATCATTCTGAATTTGTATTATGATGAAAGGGCAGAGAATGATCTGCTCTTTCTTTTGGAGGCGTGATATGAAAGTTAATAAATTGCCATTTATCGTACATAGAGACGGAATGAAGATCCAATGTACGGCGTACCGCAGAAATGATGAGGTTTGTACTAAACAGATTCCTGTTATACTCTGCCATGGTTTTACTTCCGATCAGCGAAGTACTGCACCGTATGCCGAGCGTTTGGCAGAACATGGATTTGCGGCATTTACGTTTGATTTCATCGGCGGCGGTTTTGAAACAAAGAGTGACGGCACCATGATGGATATGACGGTTTTCACGGAGATCGAGGATCTCAAGGCAGTGATCAGTGCACTGAAGACCAGACCGGCAATCGACATGAAAAAACTGGTGGTAATGGGACTTTCACAGGGCGGCTTTGTCTCCGGACTGACTGCTGCACAGCTGCAGTCTGAAATTGACAGATTGATCATGTTCTATCCGGCTGTATGCATTCCTGATGACGCAAGAAGGGGATCCATGCAGATCCTGAGATTTGATCCGAATGCTGTACCTGATGTTCTTGAAGCCGGCAGACTGAAGCTTTCCGGTGAATATGCCAAGTGTGTCATGGATATGGATGCTTTGAGCGAGGTTTCAAAATACAATGGCAGTGTTCTGCTTGTGCATGGGACGGGTGATATGATCGTACCGTTCCATTATGCAGAAGAACTCTTTGAAGCTTTCAGCAAGAAAGACACGGATCAGGAAATACGGTTCGTTGCATTACCTGATGCGCCGCATGGATTCAAGGATGAGTTTTTTGAAGAAGCGTGCGATGCGTTATTTGAATATCTTGAAGGATAAAAAAAAACGGTTCTCATCAATTAAGATGGGAACTGTTTTACTTCCTGATCGACATTCTGACACCGGCCAGAATGATGATGCCGCCGATCAGCTGTCTGAAAGTGATCATTTCATGGAGGATCATGAATGAGAACATCACGCCGAATACAGGCATGAGATTCAGAATAACAGATGCACTGTAGGCAGGGATACCGCTCAATCCATAGTTGTAAAGCATCAGTGCGCTGACAGTACAGCCTAATGAAAGGAACAGTACTGCAAACACGGTTTCCAGCGATACAGAGACTATATACGGATGTTCGATCAATACAAATGGCGCAAGCATGACCGTACCGAACAGGATCTGATAATAGGTGAGGGTGATCGTATCATATTGATCCGTAACAGATTGCGTTAAGTAGTTATAGAAACCCCATAGGAATCCGTCTATGATCAGCAGGATATTCCCAAGCAGACGAAGAGGTGATGTCTGTGCTGAAGTGTATGAAGTCAGGACCGCAACACCGATGATGGATATAAGAATACCCAGCGACTGTTTCCGTGTGATCCTGTCCTGATAAACGACATAACCCAATAACGCCGTTATGGCAGGGTAGGATCCTGAGATCAGCGAGGCGTCGGAGGCTGTGGTAAGACTGATACCGATATTTTCAAGTGCATAATAGACACTGATACCAAGCAGAGACGAAAGAATAACCGGCCGCAGATACTCTTTTTTCAGACGTGTATTATCATGGCGCATTACTCTCAGGATATGCAGAAAGATCAATGATATGACAAAACGTATCAGGCATAGGAACAACGGTGAAAATGACCTGTATGCGATCTTGGTACCGACAACTGAAGCACTCCAGAAAATAATAGCTGTGATCGTTGCAAGATAATGTTTCATGCGGCTTAGTTTACCACGAAAGACACGTCAGGTATACATTTTTGTGGTCATAACAGATGAGGTATAATATGTGATTCGTGTATAATTTAAATGAACAGAAGTTCAAGTTTTGCTGATTATCATAAGGAGGTCAAGAATGACAGACGGCAGAAAGTATATTCCGATGGAAGAAAGAACCGGAAATGAATCAATTGTCTATTTCACAAGAGAAATCTCACCTGAAGGTATTAAAAAAGCTTTTGAAAAAGTAAACGGAAACATTACCGGAAAAGTTGCAGTTAAACTGCATACCGGTGAACCTAACGGTCCGAACTTTACACCTGCATCATGGGTAAAGGAAGTTCTGGATACGGAAGAATGCCTGAAGGAAGCAACTATCGTGGAAACCAACACTTACTACGAAGGCGCACGCTATACAACAGAAGATCATCTTAAAACTCTTGAGATCAACGGCTGGACATTCCGTCCTGTCGATATCATGGATGCTGACGGTACAGTTACGCTGCCTGTGAAGGGTGGCAAATGGTTCACAGAAATGAGCCACGGCAAGACCATGATTGACTATGATTCCATGTTTGTCCTGACACATTTTAAAGGACATACAATGGGCGGCTTCGGCGGATCAAACAAGAATATCGGCATCGGATGCGCAGATGGAAGGATCGGTAAGAAGTGGATCCATGCGCACGAAGGCGGCGGTGCATGGTCTGTCGTAGAAGATGAACTGATGGAGAAGATCACTGAATCCACTAAGGCAACTATTGACTTCTTCGGCAAAAACATTACCTACGTAAACGTCATGAGAAACATGTCTGTTGACTGCGACTGTGCAGGTGTAGCTGCTGCTCCGGTCGTCACACCGAACGTTGGTATCCTTGCTTCAACAGACATCTGTGCGATCGATACAGCATGTGTTGATCTTATCTACGCTATGTGTGAAGAAGATCATCATGCAATGGTCGAACGTATTGAGTCAAGACACGGACACAGACAGCTGAGCTACATGAATGAGCTCGGAATGGGCAACAACAGATATATCCTGATCGATCTGGACAACAATGAAGTACGGATCACACCGAAACAGGCTGTTGAAGGCGTAAAACCTTTCAAACTGATCAAATAATGAAAGTCAGGCAGATGCTTATATCTGCCTGTTTTTTTAATGATTCAGTACCTTTTTCATCAGGAATCCTTCACGGATCCCGGTCTCGGAAATGTACAGCTGTTGTGTGCAGTAGATGCGAATGATCTCCAGCATCATATGGATTCCCGGAAGAAATACGGGAATTCTTGCCGGATCAATGATCTTATACATTGCTTCAGCAGCTGTTTTTTCCTTGTTCAGCAAACGCTGGTAAAGATCTCTTACTGTTTCGGCAGGAATGACAGGTCCTGTATGATACAGAGCATCACACAGGAGTTTAAATGCTCTGGCAGTACCGCCGATCGCAATGACTGAATCCGCTGTGACGCTGAGTGATGGGTAATTTCTGCGTGCCTTCATGATCTCATTAGCGCATTCCTCTGTTTCCAGAGGCAAATGCCTGAGCCTTACACATCCCAGCGGAAAACTCATCGCCGCTGTAATGTTTTGGTCTTTGAATGAGATCAGTTCTGTGGAACCGCCGCCGATATCGAAGGCGATCCCATCCCGGATATCCGGCCAGGAAAGCTGAGAACCGTAATAATCAAAGGAGGCTTCTTCTTCTCCGCTCAGGGCACTGACGGGTACTACCTCGCGAAACAGGTCCAGCATTGCCTGATGATTGTCGATTCCGCGCCATGGTTCCGTTATAAACGCTTCATAGTTTATGCATCCATCAAGGCGGAGCTGTTCACGGTACTTATGCAGTACCTGCAGTGTTTTGAGAATGCCTTCTTCACGCATATGACCATTTTCGATATAATCGATCAGATGCACCGGCACGGACTGGTATCCGGTTGGCACAGGTCTGTTTCCGTCCATGATGTAAATGATCAGAACGATCGTGTTTGAGCCGATATCAATGATTCCGAAACGTTCCATGACAGTACCTCCGGATATATCATAGCGAAATCCACTGAAAATTACACACCAGCAATTGTCAGGATGCTATAATAGTTCAGAAGACGGAGGAAAATAATCATGTATAAGCGTGTGCTTTTGAAACTCAGCGGTGAGGCTCTTTCAGGGAGCGAAAAAAACTTTGACACCGCTGTGCTGAAAGATCTGGCACAGGAAATTAAAGAAGTAGTCGATCTTGGAGTACAGGTCGCGATCGTTGTCGGCGGCGGAAATTTCATCCGTGGAAAGACACTTGAACAGATCGGAATGGATCGTGTACAGGGTGACTACATGGGAATGCTTGCAACGATCATCAATGCGCTTGCAATTCAGGGCTCTCTTGAATCAGAAGGAGTTGATACACGTGTGCAGACATCGATCGATATGCCTAAGATCGCAGAACCGTTCATTCAGAGAAGAGCGATCAGACACCTGGAAAAGGGAAGAGTTGTTATCTTCGGCGGCGGAACCGGAAGCCCGTATTTCTCAACAGATACTACAGCTGCACTGAGAGCTTCGGAGATCAAGGCAGATGTTATCCTGATGGCAAAAAACGGCGTAGACGGTGTTTATTCCGCGGATCCGAAAAAAGATCCGACAGCTGTTAAGTATGACAAATTGACATATATGGATCTTCTGAACCAGGGACTTCAGGTAATGGATTCTACAGCAACAAGCATGTGCATGGACAATCATATGCAGCTGATCGTATTCAACATGAATGAGCATGGGAATATCGTTAAAGCAGTCAGCGGACAAAATATCGGAACAGTGATCAAATAAGGAGGAAAGGATCATATGACATATCAGATAGTAGACACCAGCAATGAAAGAATGCAGAAAGCAATCAACCACTTCAAAGAAGATCTGAATACGGTCCGTACAGGCATGGCAAACGCAAACATGCTTGACAGAGTCAACGTAGATTACTATGGATCACCGACACCCCTGAAGCAGATCGCAAGTATTTCAGTACAGGAAGGCCGTACGCTTGTGATCAAGCCGTTTGATCCGTCCAGTCTGAAGAATATCGAGAAGGCATGCAATGTAGCTGATCTTGGTATCGCTCCGCAGAATGATGGTTCAGTGATTCGCTTGACAGTACCGCAGCTGACAGGTGAAACACGTAAAGAAATGTCCAAGAAGGTCGGCAAGATGGCTGAAGAAGCAAAGGTCCAGGTCAGGAACATCAGACGTGATGCAAACCAGACGATCAAAGCTGACAAAACAATGGACGAGGATGTTCAGAAGGATGCTCAGAATGAGATCCAGAAACTGACTGACAAGTGCATCAAGCAGATCGATGAACTCGCTGATAAAAAAACAAAGGAAGTCCTCAAAGTCTGATTTCATTAAAATCACAGAGCGATCTGTGATTTTTTTATGCACCAGACCACTTTATGCCTGCATAACAAAACATGCTGTGTATATATGAGTGTTGTATAATATCGTTATGAGAATCAAAGAATTACGTCCTGCACATATATTTCAGGCAGTGCTTCTGTTCTGCTTTTTTGCGTTTTTCCTGATCATCAGCAGATGGGCGCCTGTAGCCGGTGATGATTGGGGATATGCTTTGGGCGGCAGATGGAATAATCCGTTTATGAAAGCTGTCCAGTTTTATTCTATCTGGTCAGGGCGTTTTTTCAGTGAGTTATGGGGTTTCCTGATTGCCGACAGGAAATATCTTTGGAATCTGATCAATCCGCTGATCTTTACGGGTGTTCTTTATTCTCTGATCCGTGCGGCAGGTACAAAGCGTCATCCTTACCTGACACCGTTGATGGGTGCTGCATTGATCATCAGTGTTCCGAATAATCTCCGTAAGCAGACATATACATGGATCATGGGAACGACATATGTGATCCCGCTTTTGCTGTTTCTGATCTGCTTTATACTGGTACACAGACTTGTTTTCAGGAATGATCTGAAGAAGTTTCATATGATCATAATCGGAATCCTGTCCTTTATGATACCGCTGTATATGGAAAACGCTGCTGCCATGCTGTGCGGCTTCTGGCTGTTAGTATGCCTGTATGCATATTTAACTAAAAACGAGCATCTGAAATATATGCTTCTTTGCACATGCATCAGTATCATAGGTACACTGATCATCAAATTCTCACCCGGTGCAGCAATGCGTTCGGAAGGGGAACATGCCTGGTTCCTGGCTTTGTCACTGTTTGGAAAGATCAGGTATAACTGGGGTAATTTTGTTTACCTGACTTTTATGAATCCGAACTGGCTGATCTTCATGCTTAGTGTGGTCATGATCCTGTTTGTTCTGAAAACAGTATCAGGAAAGGAACGTATTATTCTGTCAGTACTTTTTGCCTGGGGCATCGTTCAGTCTGTCGGCGCGCTTGCTTTCAGGTATCTGGATATGCAGGCTATGTCGGTATTTATTGATATTGAAACTGCGGGAAGCCTGCTGCTGAATACAGTTATGTATGTGCTGTATACTGCAGCCTTGTTCTGGACGGTATACCGTTTTGTCAAAACAGAGGGACTTAAATGGTCGATGATCTGTGTGTTATTCTGCGCAGGCGGGGCAGACCTGATCATGCTGATCAGTCCGATTTTTGATGCCCGGAGCAGTATTTATACAGTATTTATGTTTATTCTGTTTACATTGATGATTCTGGAAGAGATTCAGACAGAGAAACATATATCATATGTACTTGCGGCTGCTGCAGTGTGTATCGGACTGTATTACAGTTATCATTATTTCTTCATTTACCGGATGGTCAATCTGATCAACCAGAAAAGGATGTCACAGCTGACATATTATGCGGAAAACCCGGATGTAAAAGATGCGTATATACTTGCGTATCCTGTGGACTGGGTACATTCAGCAGATGTTGTGGAAGGTGATGCTTATCATGAAGAATATTTCAAAACATACTATGGACTCCAGCAGGATGTAAAACTGAATTTTTACTATCTTCCCGAATATACTGAGGAGGCAATCCTGAATGGCTGAGATCGTAATGAAAAACATCGTCAGGAGTGTAGGTAGACGCGAGATCCTGAAGGATGTCAGCCTGACTGTGAATGACGGGGAGTGTCTGGCAATCGTCGGGCCTTCCGGAGCGGGCAAAACAACATTGCTCCGCGCTGTTTCAGGTCTGGATCCGGTGGACAGCGGAACAGTCATGATCGGTGCGAAAGACTGTACAAACCTGCCGGCATATCAACGCGGTGTCTCAATGATCTTTCAGAATGCTGCTTTGTTTCCGCATACGAAGGTCAGGGACAATATTCTGTATGGTATTCATGGAAAATGCTCTGAAGATCAGCTGCAGGAGACAGCGCGCCTGATGTCTGTTTCTCATCTGCTGGAACGGTATCCGGAAGGGCTGTCTGCGGGAGAAAAGCAGAGAGTCGGCATTGCACGTGCATTGGTGCGCAGACCGCTTGTACTGCTGCTGGATGAACCATTCAGCAGTCTGGATGCAAGACTCAAGGAACAGATGAGGACCGAGATGATGGCGATCCATAAGCAGCTCGGGATGACAATGATATCCGTTACACATGATCAGAGTGAAGCTATGGCTATGGGAGACAGGATCGCTGTTATGAAAGACGGAAAAATCATTGCTTGTGATTTACCGAAAAAACTATATGATGATCCGGATGATATTGAAACAGCATCTTTCTTCGGTGTACCCCAGATCAATCTGTTTGACTGCGGAGATGAGACTATCGGCATCCGTCCGGAATGCCTTAAAGAAGGCGGAAGCGAACAGGGATACGTACAAAGCTGTACGGAGGATGGGTATCGCTATTTTGTAACATTGCTGTGGAAAACAGAAACTCTGATGATGATCTCAGAACGCGAATATGAGCCGGGGCAGATCATTTCATTCGGATGGGATAAAGAGAAGGAAATGATCTTTGATAAGACCGGTGGAAAGAGGAAACGAATATGATAAAGACAGGGTCTCCGCACAGAAGCAGACACAGACTCAGCACAAACCGCAGAAATGCATACTATAAGTGCCTTGCATGCGGCTATATCTATCATCAGCCGGATGAGCCGGTCCGTTTTCGTGATCTTCCTGCAGACTGGACATGTCCTTCCTGCGGCGGTGCAAAAAAAGGATTTATCAGGCTTCACCGGTATACAGGCGATGAGACAACAGAGCACATCGTGCTCTGATCACGCAGTTATGCTATAATTTCTTGGATACAGGAGTATATATGGAGCAGTGCAGACATGTAGCAATCATCATGGATGGAAACGGCAGATGGGCAAAGGCTCAGGGTAAACCGCGTTCAGCAGGTCATCTCGCCGGTTCTGAGAATGTTCGTACGATTGCAATCGCAGCAAGTGAACTTGGAATTGAGTATTTAACGCTTTATGCTTTTTCGACGGAAAACTGGAAGCGTTCAAAAGATGAGGTGGGTTATCTGATGAAGCTGCCTGCTGTTTTCTTTGATAAATATATGAAGGAACTGATCGAGCGCGGATTCAGGATCCGTATCATCGGAGAGCTGGATGCGCTGCCCGCAGATACAAGGGCCGTCATGGAAAAGGCAGAGCGTGATTCTGCTATGAATACAAAACTCAGCCTGAATATTGCTATGAATTATGGATCTCAGAGAGAGATTGCACTTGCGGCAAGTGCTTTTGCAAAAGACGTTCTTGCAGGAAAGGCAGCACCGGATATCGAACCGGAAGATTTTGAAAAATATCTGATGACTAATGAGTTCCCGCCGGTTGATCTTCTGATCCGTACAAGCGGTGAACAGCGCATATCGAATTACCTGCTTTGGCAGATCGCTTATGCTGAACTTGAATTTGTCCCTGAAGCATGGCCGGAATTTACGCCGGAAGTACTGAAGAGATGTCTGGATGAATACTATCATCGGGACCGCAGATTTGGAGGCGTGAAATCATGAGTAAAAAAATGCTGATCAGGATTCTGACCGGACTTGCAATAATTGCCTGCGTGCTTCCGCCGATTCTGCTTGGCGGAATTCCTATGGAATGCCTGATTGCTTTTGTTGCGGTATTTTCTGCATATGAGATCTCTTCTATGAGTGATCAGAAACCGCATTATTTCAGAACCGCTTTATTGTTTGCAGCGATTGAACTGATGGGTCATATCGATGACCTCCAGATTCCGTTTGCGGCAGCAGTATTCATGATTTTTCTGTTTCTGGCACATTTCTCTGATAAGAATTTCAGTGAGGACATGATTGCCTATACATTCATGACAGGTATGATCATGGTGTTTGCGATTCATGGCATTACCCGTATTTACGCTGTTCAGAAGGGATGGGGCATGATGTTTGTCGCAATCGCAACATATCTGTGTGATACGGGTGCTTATTTCTTCGGCTCCTTTTTCGGAAAACACAAAATGGCGCCGCTGATTTCTCCGAACAAGACATGGGAAGGTGCCATTGGAGGGTATCTTGCCGGTGTTGTCGGTTCGTATCTTTGGGGTAGATATTTATGCCAATCATTTCCCGCAGAGTTGGTTCTTTGCGGTGCACTGATCCTGCCCGCTGTCGGAGAAATCGGAGATCTGGCATTCTCTTCCATCAAGCGGAGGTTTGGCATCAAAGATTTCGGATCCCTGCTGCCCGGACATGGCGGTGTGTTGGACCGTGTTGATTCACTGCTGTTCTGCCTGATGGTCTTTAACGGACTGATCCTTTTAT
>JAEIGA010013580.1_pt1 | contig 12397 bp, 14 predicted proteins | sample 9270691 | NCBI WGS metagenome assembly JAEIGA01 (sample SAMN17057246, study PRJNA624740) | gut metagenome | biome: biome; isolation source: fecal sample | host: Bos grunniens | place: China: Xizang | collected 2019
CCTGCCCTCAAGAACTATTCTCACAAGGGCGAGAAAAACAAAGTCGTAGCTCAGCGTCATTCGTGAGCACTGTCCGGTACATTTACCCATTGCACGAGCTATACCGCGGGACTTATTGCGGTCTTTGTCGCGCAATGGGTAAATGTACCGGACAGTGTTCACGAATGACGCTGAGCTACGACTTTGTTTTTCTCGCCCTTGTGAGAATAGTTCTTGAGGGCAGGGAGGGTGACGTGTCCTTTGAGCAGAAGCGTTGCTTTGTTCACCCCCTGACCAAAAGAAACGTAATGAAGCGCAATGCATCTCTCGATTATGCGGCATTTGCGGCGGCTCTGCTTAATTACCACAAGGTAGCCGACGACATCTCCGACGAGAAGGGTGCAAAAAAGCTTATAGCAAAAGCCGTTAAGCCTTTTGTAAAGCATTCTGCCAAAAAGGCACTCAAGAGCGGATATGCAGAGCTTGACAGGCGGGTAGAGGAAGGTCTTGCAAGGCTTTCGAGCTTTGAAGCACAGGCAAACCCGAGCGTTGACGAGCCTGCCGAGCTTTTTGGCGAGATACTTGGCGAGATAATGGCGTATGGCCTTGACGGTATCGGTGCAAGAATTGCATACAGTCTTGGAAAAGCCGTTGGCGCGTGGATATACATAGCCGATGCTCTTGATGATATGCGCGACGACAAGGAGAAGGGCAGATATAACCCCATACTTCTTCTTTACGGTGGAAGAGTACCTGATAGCGAGGAGCTTACAGGAATAAGCATAGCACTTAAAAATCGACTTTTTGAAGCGACTGATGCTCTTGATCTTATGGATTTTGAATCGGTCGAGCTTAAAAATATACTTACAAATCTTCTCTGTCTTGGAATGCCCGAGAGGATAGAGAAAATAATCTCGGGAGATAGAAGCAGAGAGAAGAGAGAAAGGACATAAAGAAAAATGAACGATCCTTATAAGATACTTGGCGTGTCGCCCGACGCGTCTGATGATGAAATAAAAAAGGCATACAGAGCTCTTGCCAGAAAATATCACCCCGATAAATATCGCGACAGCGATCTTGCAGACCTTGCAAGCGAGAAGATGAAAGAGGTAAATGCGGCATACGAGGAAATACAGAAGATGCGCGCAAACGGCGGTGGCAGAGCAAATTCAGGCTCTTACGGTGGACAATATGCGGGAAACAGCTCCTCGTCGGGCTCTCCCCAATATAACGAGATACGCCGTCTTATAAATACAGGCAACGCGGCACGTGCAGAACAGCTTTTGTGGCAGATCCCCGAGGCAGAAAGAAATGCCGAGTGGAATTTCCTTATGGGCTGTGTTCTTATCCGCAAGGGAAGATACGTTGACGCTCAAAGATATTTTGACATTGCTTGTTCTATGGACCCCTATAACAACGAATACCGTGCGGCGCAGGAGAGATTGCGTACACGCGCAAACGGTTATGGCGGAGGATATCAGACGACGACACAGGCGGGGGGCTGCTCGGGCTGTGATATCTGTTCAAGCCTTCTTTGTGCAGACTGCTGCTGCGAATGTATGGGCGGCGACCTTATTTCCTGTTGCTGATTATCGGGTGAAGTGGAGATATGAACAATCGTGATAAAACACGCCGAATGGCAGTATCTTCTGTCCTATCGGCTCTTGGTGTTGTAATGCTTTATCTCGGCTCTATGGTCGAGGTGCTTGACATATCTATGGCGGTAATAGCATCGCTTATATGTGTTTTTGCGGTAATAGAGTACGGGAAGGGATATCCGTGGCTTATTTTTTCTGTAACCGCAATACTTTCTCTTTTGTTGCTTCCCAACAAGACCCCTGCTGTGATGTATGCGGCTTTCTTTGGCTTCTATCCTATAATCAAGGAAAAGCTTGAGAGATTACCAAGAGTGATTTCTTGGTTGCTTAAAGAGATAATATTCAACGTAGCCTTTGCAATTATGGCGATACTTGTGATGTTTGTATTTACCATTGGCGAGGTGGCAATAGACCTTCCGTATATTCTCGGAATCGTCCTCCTCGGCGAGCTTACCTTCGTGCTTTACGACATAGCAATGACAAGACTTATATCATTATATATATTTAAGCTTCGTAAGAGATTTAAAATCAAATAATAATAAAAGAACGGTGTGCCGTGCGGCACACCGTTCTTTTATAGTATAGCAGGTATCAGCCTGCAGGAGATACGGGAGTTTCGTCGTTAACATCCTCGTTGGGATCGTCGGAGGGCTTGGTCTCGGAGATGTTACCGGGGCGGCAGTAGTAAGCCTTTGTCTTTCCGTCCTTGTCGGTGTATTCAACCTTTGCCCAGTCGCCTGCTGCATTTTCAGCGATCAAAGTAAGCTCTTCGCCTCTCTTAACACCGGAAACACCGATGTTGTTGTCAAAGCCTTCAAAGTAGCAGGGAGTTGTACGGAGGTTCATCTGCTCGAGAACGTTTACGTAAACTGTCTTGGGAGTTTCAAGTGTGTTAAATGTGATAACGTCCTTGTTGTTTGTTGTAAGGTCAGCCATTATGTATGCTGTTTCACCCTTGAACTCAACTCTGTTCCAGTCACCGTTTGTACCTGTGCGAACAAGCTCATCGGTGTAGTTAACAGTTCCGATTGCCTTGCTCTTGGAGGAAGGCTCCTGACGAATGTTTGCAGGGAAGAGAACGTAGATAACGTCGTTTACAGTCTGGAATTCAGCGGGAACGGGATCGGGCACAACCTCAACTGTTGCATCGCAGGTGTCGCACTTGCCGTTCTTATCGGCGTCTGTGTGTGTGGTGCAGGGGGTGTTATTGCCCTTTCCATCGTCGGGGTCGGAAGTTCCTTCACCGCCGTTTCCATTTGGTTCTTCGGTGTCGATAAGACCCGTGTCATCATTATTTTCATCAACGTCCTTCTTACAAGAAGTAAGAACGGCGGTCATAGCAAGAGTAAGCACGAGCAAAAGAGCGAGTAATTTTTTCATAGGGTTCTCCTTTTCAAATCTTTTATTTTAAACTTTTATTTTACGATTTTCGGAATCATAAAAAGATACTTTTATACAATAAATATTCTATCATAAATATTGTGAAAAGTCAAGCAAAAAATTGATATTTTTGCTTGTTTTTTGTGTATTTTTCAGGGTGGGGGATACGCCCTAAAAACAGGGCAAAAAGTGTCATTTTTTCGACCGCTTGACCATAATTTCGATAGCTTTTACGGCAGTCCTTATAGCTCTGTCGGTGTCGTGTACCTCTTCAGCGTCACCGTCAAGACCTGCGGCAAAGCGTTCCTGATTCCAAACACACATAAATACCGCGCCGCATTCAAGTCCCAAAGCCGCGCCAACTGTGAAGAGAGTGGAGGCTTCCATCTCACTTGCAAGCACGCCAAGGCGCTTCCACGCTTCCCATTTTGCTTCAAGCGAAGATGCTATCGGCATACGAGCGGGGGAGTGCTGACCGTAAAATGAATCCTTGCTCTGCACTATGCCCGAGTGATAGGAAAGCTCAAGCTCCTCTGCGGCTTGGTTTAAAGCAAAAAGAGCCTTTGTTCCCGACACGGCGGGAAATTCGGGGGGCGCGTATTCGTGAGAGGTTCCGTCCTGTCTTACAGCTCCCGAGGCGATTATAACGTCACCTGCCTCTGCCTTGAGGGATATACCTCCGCAGGTGCCTACACGTATCATTGTATGCGCACCGCAGGCGGCAAGCTCTTCAACGGCAATGGCGGTGGAAGGACCTCCGATTCCTGTGGAGCAGACTGTAACGAGCTCTCCTGCAAGAGTGCCGCACCATATATTATATTCACGGTTTGTAGTAAGGTGATAAGGATTTTCAAGATAAGCGGCTATTTTCTCGCATCTGCCGGGATCTCCGGGGAGGATACAGTATCCGCCGATCTCTCCTTTTGCCGCATTTATGTGATATTGTCTTTCGGTAGTATCTAACATTTTGCTCTCCTTTTGTGATATCAAAAGATTACAATTATATTATATCAGCAATTGATCAAAAAAACAAGTATAGCAATAAATAATTTGCAAATAATAATTTTCATATAAAACTTGATTTTACGGGAGCAAAAAGAATGAGAAAGGGAATTTTAAAGCTCGGCAGAGATGACGGGGAGGGCGCATATATTGCGGCGGCTGCCTCGGTGGTTGGAAAATGCGAATACGAAGGTCCGCTTGGGAAGGAGTTCGATCTGCACGATCCTACCGATAAATTCGGTATGAAGACGTGGGAGATGGCTGAAAGCGAGATGCAACGTCTTGCCTTTAATACAGCCCTTGCCAAGCTCTCGGCAAGCGAGCGTGAGGTGGAGGCGATATTTGCGGGAGATCTGCTTAACCAATGCGTAGGCTCTGCATACGGTCTTCTTGATTTTGATATTCCTTATTTCGGACTTTACGGTGCTTGCTCAACTGCGGTGGAGGGCACAATGCTTGCATCTCTTTGCGTATCGGCGGGATATTTCAAAACTGCCGCCGCAGTTACCTCTTCACATTTCTGCGCGGCAGAGCGTCAATACAGAACCCCCATAGAATACGGTGCGCAACGCTCTCCCACGGCGCAGTGGACGGTTACGGGAGCGGGGGCATTTATGATACGAAACGAGGGCGAGGTTCGCATTGCCGAAGCTCTTCCCGGAATCGTTGTGGAAAAGGGAATAAGCGACGCGGGAAATATGGGGGCGGCAATGGCACCTGCCGCGGCAAATACTATTTTGCGATACTTTGATCTTGGCGGATATAGCCCCGAGGATTTCGATATGATATTGACAGGCGACCTCGGCATTGAAGGGGGAGCAATACTTTGTGAGCTCCTTGCCGCCGAGGGACTTAGGATAGAGGACAGATACAACGACTGCGGAATTATGATATACGATGCAAAAAAGCAGGATAAGCACGCAGGGGGCTCGGGCTGTGGATGTTCGGCGGTAGTCCTTGCTTCGCATCTATATCCAAGGCTTCTCTCGGGCGAGCTTGGTGATATATTGCTTGTCGGTACGGGAGCGATGATGAGCCCTGCCAGTATCCAACAGGGACAGGCGATACCTGCGGTGGCGCATCTCATAAGAATATCGGGAAGGGGAGGAAAAGGATAAAATGGAGCTTTTACTTGACGTTGTGAGAGCCTTTATTGTCGGAGGGCTTTTTTGTGTGGTGGCACAGATATTGATAGATAAAACGATGCTGACACCTGCAAGGATACTTGTTGGATACGTTGTAGCAGGCGTGATCTTAGGTGCGGTGGGACTTTACCGACCGATAATTGAATTTGCAGGCGCAGGTGCGGCAACACCCCTTACGGGATTTGGATATAATATATCTGTCGGGGTGAGAAGGGCCGTTGAGGAAAAAGGACTGCTCGGAGTTTTCACCGGTTCGCTTACCGCGGCGGCGGGAGGTACTGCGGCAGCCCTTGTCTTTGGCTTTCTTGCCGCACTTATCGCTCGCGGACGACCGAAGGGATAAGCTTACGGCTTCTCTTGACAAAAATTCCTCTTGTGTGATATAATAATTATTGGCATTTTACATTGGAGGAATTATTCACATGAAATATAACAAAGCGGACCTTATCAAAGCTATAAAGAATATGCTTTTGGTCGTGGTGGGAACACTTATTCTTGCTTTTGGTACGTCTATATTTATACTTCCGTTTAATATGGTCGTCGGCGGTGTTTCGGGTCTTTCTATAATAATAAAGCAATTTTTGCCTTGGGATTTCATAAGCATAGACCTTGTGATAACGGTCATTACTTGGTTGCTCTTTGCGGTTGGATTCTTTGGTCAAGGAAAGAGCTTTGCTCTGAAAACTCTTGTGTCTACAATAGTTTATCCCATTGGTGTTTCACTTTTCTTGCGACTTGCAGACCCAAATGTCCTTGGCGGATTTTTCTATCTGCAGGGAAGTCAGCATACCGAGATAACTCTTGTGCTTGCGGCGGCTGTTGGCGGTGCGCTTATCGGTACCGGCTGTGCTATTGCATTTCTCGGCGGCGGCTCTACGGGAGGCGTTGATATAATTGCACTGCTTCTTTGCAAAGTCTTCCGCAGACTTAAGAGCTCGGTGGCGTTTTTCTTGGTCGATGCGGTGATAATCGGTCTTGGCGTCTTTGTTTCAAAGGATCTGGTGCTTTCTCTTATAGGTATTCTTTCTGTTCTTATAAGTGCTATAATGGTAGACAAGGTATTCCTTGGCGGCGGCAGAGCATTCGTGGCGCATATCGTAACCGATAAATATATGGAGGTAAGCCGTGCGGTCATAGAGAGGCTTGACAGAACCACCACGGTATTTGATGCTATCGGCGGATATTCGGGCGAGGGCAAGAAGATAATTATGGTATCCTTTACTATGCGCCAGTACGCCGAGCTTATGGCAATAATGAAGGATATAGACAAAAATGCATTTATAACGATACACAAGGCACACGAAATAAACGGCGAAGGCTGGACGAGATAAAACAAATAGAAAAACAGGCGGAAAGCTTTCCGCCTGTTTTTAATTATTATCACCTATCATCTATCATCTATCATTAAGACAATTTTTTCATAATGTCAAGAAGCTCTGCTTTTTCGTTGTCGAGGTTGAGCGCTTCAAGACGGGAAATGAGATTTTCAAGCGTTGTGGTTTCCTTGTTGGCAAACTTACTGCCGCGGAGGAGCATTGAAAATTCAACAACTGTCGCAACGAATTGCTGTTCTTTGTCGGGAGTGCTTGTAAGATGCGCCTTTGTTACGTTGTATTCCTCAAGCTCGCTCTTGATGCCGTCGGGCTGCTTATAGCGTATTGCAATAGTTGCAAAGCTGTCGGCGTTTGCAGTTGTGTCGGCAAGCTTTATTTCATAGCAAACCGTTACTGTGTGTCCCGAGCCCATATCTCCCGCGTCCTTTGTGTCGTCCGCGAAATCCTCTGTGTTGAGAAGGCGGTTCTCGTAGCCTATAAGACGGTATTCTGCAACTGCATCGGGATTAAATGTTATCTGAAGCTTTACGTCCTTTGCAACAGTTCTGATGGAGGAGAGAAGCTTTTCTGTAAAGATGCGCTCTGCCTCTGCCTCGCAGTCGATATAGTGATAAACACCGTTGCCGTTCTGTGCAAGTGCGCTCATATTATCGTCGCGGAAGTTTCCCGTGCCAAAGCCGAGGATAGAAAGGAATACGCCGCTATCTCTCTTTTCGGAAACCAGATTTGTAAGCTCCTCGGGAGAACGGATACCTACGTTGAGGTCACCGTCGGACGCCATAATTATACGGTTGTTGCCGCCTGCGATAAAGTGCTTTTCTGCAAGCTCGTAAGCCTTGACGATGCCTGCTTCACCATTTGTAGAGCCGCCCGACTGGAGATTATTGATGGCATTCAGAATGTCAGCCTTTCTGTAACCCTCGCAGCCGTCGAGAACGACTCTCTCGTTTCCTGCGTAGGTAACGATAGAAACTCTGTCGTTCTTGTCAAGATTTTCCGTAAGGTAGGAGAATGCTTTCTTGAGAAGTCCCAGCTTGTCGTCACCTGACATAGAGCCCGAAACGTCAATAAGAAATACAAGGTTGTTCTGAACCTCGACCTCTGCTTCGGGTGCTTTAAGACCGATGGTGAGAAGCATTGTATCATTGTTCCAAGGGGACTTGGAGATAGTCACGTTTTTACCGAGAAGCTCACCGTTCTTGGGAGCGGAGTAATTGTAGCTGAAATAGTTTACAAGCTCTTCTGTGCGGATCGCTCTGCCTGCGGTGGCTTTGAGCTGATCGAATTTGTAGCCTACCGAGGTAAGCTTGCGAAGATAGGTGTATGACGCGGTGTCCACGTCGGCAGAGAAGGTGGATACAGCCTGCTCCGCGGTCTTTGTGAAATCGTTTTCAAGAATTTGAATTATGGGAGAGGGCTCTGTGGGGGGCTCCGAAGGCAATATTTCACAGTCTGCAGAATCCATTTCAGCTTCCTCGGAAGGAACATCGTATGAGGGAGCTTCCATTTCTCCGGAAACTGCATCGTCGCCCTGAACATAATTTCCACCAGGAGCAAAGTTATTGTCATTGTTGTAGCCACCGTTGTAACCGCCGTTTGAGGTGTTGCCGCCGTAATATCCCTCCTTGTCGGGAGAAGCGTTACAGGAAGCAAGAGTCAGAAGCATCATAGCTGCCAAAATAATAGCAATAAGTTTTTTCGCGTTTTTCATAGTAAACCTTTTCCTTTCAATTAAAATAATTTCAATACCGTTCGATAATGTCGCAGATGTAATTTGTGAGAGTCTCGGAGGGTTCTATTTCGGCTTCATAGGAGAAGAGCTTGTTGTATCCTACGTTGCCGTCGGAGGAGATAAGGAAGGGTGAGATTATCTTTCCGTCACCGAGGGATATCCAAAAGCCTTCAAGAACACTTGAATAGCTGTCGGGTGAGATGCTTTCGTTCTTGCCGTTATCAATTGCTCTTTGTATTTCTCGGAGCTGATACGAGCTTATAGGACAAACTCTGAAAAAGTCCTCGTCAGTAAATTTCCAGATGAGCCTTGCATCACCGTCAAAGAATTTGATGTCCTCCTCGGAGAGCCTGTCTGAATTGTCGGTTTCCTTCATATAATAGAGATTTGCCGAAAGAGAGGTTGCCGTGGCAATATCTCCTGAGGCGTCCTCGTCGGAGGGCTCTTGAGGAAGCGGCTCTGATGCATCACCGTTCTGTACGTCATCGGAGCTTTGATCTTGGTCGGTACTCGGGGGACCGCTTGGGAGATCATCGCTTTTGTTTACGTTGGCTATAAACACACCTAAGGCAAGAGTTGCCGTAAGTGCGGCGGCAATTGCAACGATCGAAAGCTTTCTTAAAAATATCTTTTGCTTGTTTGGACGGAAGCTCTCTGCCGATGCAATTATGTAGTCATCTATCTCGCCTATTTCATCGAAAAGATGCTCCGCAAGCCTTTGCTTGTCGTTCTCGCTTATGCTCATAAGAAGAGTTCCTCCTTTTCCAAAAGTGTTTTCAGCTCTCGCCGCGTTCTGTGAAGCATAGTTTTTATTTTTGCTATACTCATTCCCGTTCTGTGTGAAATATCCTCAATGCTGTCGGAATAAAAGTAACGTCTGACAAAAACAAAGCGTTTTTCCTCGTCAAGCGAGAGGATAAATTTGTTCAACGTATCGCGGAGCAAACGATTTTCAAGCTCCTCGGATACGTCATAGCTGTCGGGAATACAGTCCTTCAGCTCCTCGGTTATCTGCCCCATACCGCCGCGCTTTTCTCTGTGGGAGGAGCGGAATCGGCTTATGGAGAGGTATCTTATGATCTTTGAGAGATACGCGCCGAGGAACGTCGGTCTGTCACTCGGCATTTTCCCCCAAGCCTCAAGATAGGTATCGTTGAGGCACTCCTCGGAGTCCTCACGGGAGGAGAGAAGTGAGAAGGAAATGCCAAAGAGCATTCGCCCGTACTTTGTGTGGCTTTCATTGATTGCGGCTTCGGAGCGAGCCCAATAAAGCTCTACTATTTGATAGTCTTCCATAAAGGACCTCCGTTTCTGCGACTTCACCCTATAAGTCGCCAAAAGTTTGAAAAGGTTACAAAAAAACGAAAAAATTTTTTGCAATTTTATTATATCACATAGTTGTGAACATTTTATTTCTGAAAGAAAATCAATAAAAATGAAAAAAATTTCAAAATACTATTGATTTTTGAATTGAGTTGTGATACAATATGAATGTTAATGACTATTTCTGCCAAGTATTTTGGCGTGCAGATTGATTAATTTGGAGGTGAAAATAAATGGGACCTTTGGAAATTGTATTGGGTATTGTTATCGTATTGATGGCAGTAGCTCTCATTGCATTCGTTCTTCTTCAGTCCGGTAAGGACAAGAGATTGTCAGGTGCTATCGCTGGTGCGGCAGAGACTTTCTTTGCAAAGGGCAAGAGCCAGACAAGAGATAAGAAGTTCAGCTTGGCAACAACTATTCTTTCTTTCGTATTCGTAGTTCTTGCAGTTGTATTCAGCATCATAGTTGCTCGTCTTTATCACTGATCTTGAGAGAAAGAGCAAAATAATAAAAACGCTATGTTCAAAAGAGCATAGCGTTTTTGTTATATTATGTGATAAAGGCGAATATAACTCAAAAACCACTATGTTCCAAAGAACATAGTGGCTTTTGTTACCCCACCGAGCCGTGTAACCGGAATAAGAGGAACCCTGTACATACAAGGCGGTGTCCTATCTCATGCTTTACTGCTCCCAACGTCCTTGCGAGCGCGTTGAGACAAGTCAATCAAGGCGCGGGAAGGGAGGTCTGCAAACCGCATTCGAATCTATTTCGGACTCCTTTAATCTAATGTGGACCTTTACGACCGATTATCACGAACTAAGCAGGAGTTTTTTTGACAATATAAGTTTAAGCCGAGGGGACAAAGATTATTCCCCAATAGAGAAATTTTCTATTGCCTATCAGTTATCGTAATCGATCTCCTGAGAGAAAAGATCGTCAAAGTAGTCTGCGATATCGTCAAGCTCATCGTCGTCGTCAACTGTAACGAGTATCTCCTCGCCGTCCTCCTCAGCAAGCTTGAGGATAATGTATTCGCAGATGTCGTTGTCTGCTGTCTTGCTTTCGTCCTCAACGGGAATCATAGCAAAATAGGTGTTGCCGTCGCGCTCACACTGCGCAATTACCTCAAAATCTATTTCGTTGCCTTCTTCATCTGTGAGGGTGAAGTAATCGTTTTCAAATTCGTTGCTCATAGTATATCTCCTTATGATCTATCGTTAGTGTTTGCATATATATTTTATCCTATTCTTTAAAAAAAGTCAACACCTTTTTCGTCTATGCCGTAAATTTATATTCAAGGCATAAGGTCGGACAGGATGTAATTGCTCACAAAAAAGCCTTTTGTGGTGAAAGCAATACTTTTTCCGTCGTCGGAAAGAAATCCTTCCGATATGAATTTGGATATTGTCGGAAAGGCTTCCTCAATGCTTTTGCCTGAAAGAAGACGAAATTTTTCGCGGTCAAGTCCCGTGGCAAGTCTTAGAGAAAGCATAACGTATTCCCAAAGCTTTTCTTCTTCGGTGACGGTGCTTCTTTCACAGACTATATCCTCACCTCGCATAAATGCATCGATATCTCTTGAATTTCCAAAGCGCTCCCCTCCGAAATAGGAGTGCGCCGCAACGCCAAAGCCTATATATTCCTCGCCCTGCCAATAGCGAAGATTATGCCTTGATCCATACCCGCGCTTTGCAAAATTGCTTATTTCGTATCGCTCATAGCCGCTATCTGAGAGTATCCGCTCGGCATCGCAATAGAGATCGTATTCGGTATCCTCATCGGGAAGAATAAGCTCCCCCTTCTCATAAAGCTTTGCAAATGCCGTGCCGTCCTCCACCTTAAGTCCGTATGCAGATATATGCTCGGGGGAAAGAGCTATAAGCGCATTAAGAGTTTTCTCAAAGCTTTCTCTCGTTTGATAAGGTATTCCATACATAAGGTCTGCGCTTATATTCTCAAAGCCCGCCTCTCTCGCATCAAGAAAGGTGCGCTTGAAGTCCTCAAAGCTGTGTATTCTGCCAAGTGCGCGAAGCTCGTTTTCGTTTGCGCTTTGCAGACCTATGGACAGGCGGTTTATACCAAGCCTACGCAGAGCGGCAAGCCCCTCTGCATCAATACTTGCAGGATTACATTCGCAAGTGATCTCGGCGTTCTTTTCGATATCATATTCCGAAAAAAGAAGGGAAAGGATCTTCTCAAAGCTATCGGGTGACACCAAGGTAGGGGTTCCTCCCCCAAAATATACGGTATCTACCGAATAATTTCTTGCGAGTGGTGAAAAATCCCTTATTCTTTCACAAAGAGCGTTGACGTAGCGCTCAATAATATCGCCCTTTGTATCGGGAAAGGAGCAGAAGTCGCAATAGTTGCACTTTCTTATGCAAAATGGAATATGAATATATATTCCAAGCTTTTTGTTTTTCATATGCTTCTCCTTTCCGTTTTTAGTTATGTAACCATTATAACATTAAAGCTGTATTTTGTAAAGAAAAATCGAAAATAGGGTTGTTTTATTTTTTTTGTGTGATATAATTACATTGATCAAAGGCAAGGTCCGAATTTGCGCGGAAAGGGAAAACAATGTTCAAGGCTAAAAACGTCGATATTGTAAACGGCAATCTGTTCAGGTCGATAATAATTTACGCAATTCCAATAATGTTTATCAAGCTTATACAAAGTCTTTTCAACTCTGTGGATATAATAGTGCTTGGCAACGTAGCCGATACCAATGCCGTGGCGGCGGTTGGTGCAACGGGACCTATAATATCAATTATAGTTGATACCTTTTTCGGAATTTCAGCAGGCGCACGAATCGTTCTTGCAAGACTTGTGGGAGAGGGAAGTGTACAACGCGTTAAGAAAACCGTTTCCACATCGCTTATTACCGCTACGGCCCTC